>Ga0172379_10004420_pt1 | contig 20806 bp, 25 predicted proteins | sample GrowelOW334metaG_FD_119756 | JGI IMG/M metagenome (GOLD analysis project Ga0172379, IMG submission 119756) | Groundwater microbial communities from an aquifer near a municipal landfill in Southern Ontario, Canada - Groundwater well OW334 metaG | ecosystem: Environmental > Aquatic > Deep...
AAACAGCGATTAATACTACAAAGATTAAATACAACATTTTTTGACTAACCATTATTAACCCTCCTTATCGTTAATAATATTCAACTCCTGGTTAAGTGTAGCAAATACTGGTTTTTATTCAAATACTATGCTTAATACTACAGCTACATACAAAAATAAATACTTGTGTTATAATGTTTGTCTAAGTAATCATAATTATTTTTATGACGGGAACAATAAAAACACTCACAGATAAAAACTTCGGTTTTATTTCTGTAGCCGGTCAAGCCAAAGAACTTTTTTTCCACGCCTCGGCGTTGGTAGGAGTATCTTTCAATGAGCTTCATGAAGGCGACGCTGTGTCGTTTGAAACTGAAGATTCCGACAAAGGCCCTCGTGCCACCAACGTGCAACGTGCCTAAAACACGGTCTCAACTAAAAAACGGCTCTAGCGAGCCGTTTTTTATTTTAGTTAACAAATATTTTAATCCAACAAATCCTTCTTTTTTTCTTCAAACTCGCTTTTATTTATCTCGCCTTTGGCGTAGCGTTCCTTAAGTATGTCTAAAGCTTTTGCACTAACAGAACTTAAAGGCATAGTTTGATTATCTGGCTTGTTTTTGGCCGCCGACTCTTTTACCAGCCAAATGATTAGCCAAATAATCGCTCCCCAAAATAGAAGCATCATTAGACCGCCGCCCATTAGGCCTAGGCCGTAATATCCATAATAATTGCCCATCATATGTGTAATAATTAGTGAATTAGTTTATGAACAGTACCTAGTTGCCATATTTTATACCAGTTGCTATACTGGTTTATACCTGTACCATAGGTATAGGATATACTTAATTCATAATTAACACAACCACTTATGCACACCTCTCGAGATAAAGTACTTATTAGCTTAAAAAAAGCCAACAGCCACTTAAATAAAGTGATTGCCATGTTAGAAAATAATGTTTATTGTATCGATATCATACAGCAAAATTTAGCCGTCATTGGCTTATTAAAATCAGCTGATCATACACTAATGGCCAATCATTTAAATAGCTGTTTTAAAACGGCCATGAAAACAAATAACCATAAAAAACAACAAACCATGATCAGTGAAATATTACAAGTAACTAAATTAGCTAATAAATAACATTTACTATGCAAAAAACATTACAATTTACTATCACAGGCATGCATTGCGCTTCGTGTGAACAACTGATTACCGCGAATGTTGGTGACCTGCCTGGCGTTAGCCAGGTAAAGGTTAACTATGCAGAAGGTAAAGCTGACATTACGGCTGACACTAGTATTGTTACCACTGATACTATTGTGGAAACTATAAAAAAATTAGGCTATCAGGCTACTTTGATTAATAAACCAAAAACTGACCCCTCCCCTGCGACAGCTCCAGACATTACAACCAAAACTACCACTATTCCTGCTGGTAATCCGTTAACTGTAAAAGTGGAATCCTCTATTGAGGCTGCCGGCATCGTAAAAGAAGGTGATAATGGTCGACCTTATTTTGAAGGAAAAATTACTAGCAACAAAACCGCTGAATTTTCTATCCCTGAAGGCAAGAGCACGATCAAACCTTTTATGGATCAATTGCTTAACTCCGTAAAACTATCTGAATTGTTCACTACCTTAACAGCTCAACCACAGCCCTCTCTAAATTCACCCAGCCAAACCGTTACTACCACCACTCCCATCACTGACCCATCTAAAAATACTGTTTCAGATAAAAACCCAACTAAACGAACAATGTTATCCCTTACTGGCATGCACTGTGCTTCCTGTGCTGGTATTATTGAGCGTTCGATCAAAAAAGTACCTGGTGTCCAACAGGCTAACGTTAGTTTTGCCGCAGAAAAAGCCACGGTTACTTATGATGAAAATGCTGCGACTACTGAACAACTCATTAATGCTGTAAAAAAAGCTGGTTACAAAGCTACTTTGGTTAACAGCCAAGACACGGAATTTGAAAGCCGCAAACGAGCCCAAGAAATTTCGAGTTACTGGAAAAAATTTGTTGTCAGTTTAATCTTTAGTCTGCCCATGTTGTATTTCATGTTGTTAGACTTTTTTCCAGCCTCAGGCTGGTCCGCCGTCTTAGGCGGAAAATTTTTATCGCCCTACTTTGGAATTACCTCATTAATCTTAACAATTCCTGTACAGTTTATTATTGGCGCTGGTTTTTATAAGGGTATGTGGTCTAGTTTGCGCATGAAAACATTCAATATGGATAGTTTGATTGCTATCGGCACCTCTACGGCTTTTTTTTATAGCTTAGCTAACTTTATTATTTTTTCTGTTAATAATAAAACCGTTTTAGGCCTGGCCGGAGCCAAAATTCCTGAGTTATATTTCGAAACCGCTGCTTTCCTAATTACCTTTGTAGTGCTCGGCAAATGGCTTGAAGCTAAAGCTAAAGGTAAAACGTCCGCTGCAATCAAAAAACTCATGGGCTTACAAGCCAAAACCGCTCGTGTGATTCGCGCCGGTATTACACAAGATATTCCAATTGATCAGGTTATTTCTGGAGATGTTGTAGTAGTGCGTCCTGGTGAAAAAGTGCCCGTAGATGGTGAAATTATTAAAGGCTCCTCGGCTATTGATGAATCCATGATTACGGGTGAAAGTTTGCCGGTGGAAAAACAAGTTGGCGATAACGTGATTGGCGCTACCATAAATAAAACCGGTAGTTTTGAATTCAAAGCTACGAAAGTAGGTGCAGAAACTACACTTGCCCATATTATTCGTTTGATTGAAGAAGCACAAGGTTCCAAAGCTCCGATTCAAAATTTTGCTGATCGTATTTCGGCTTGGTTTGTGCCAATCGTGTTAATTACAGCCGTATTAACATTTCTAGTCTGGTTTTTTATATTAGGTGCCGATTTATCTTTTTCGTTAATGGCTTTTACTGCCGTGATCGTGATTGCCTGCCCTTGCGCGCTTGGCTTAGCTACACCTACTGCCATTATGGTTGGCACTGGCAAAGGCGCCGAATACGGCGTACTCATTAAAGGTGGCGAACCGCTGGAAGCCGCTCAAAAAATTGACACGATTGTTTTTGATAAAACCGGCACTTTAACCAAGGGCAAACCTGAAGTCACTGATATTGTTACTGCGGCTACGTTAGATGAAGACGAAGTATTACAAATTGCCGCTGGTTTAGAAAAATCTTCGGAACATCCCTTAGCCGAAGCGATTTATAATTATGCTAATGAAGAAAGTGTGGGTTTAGATGAAGTTACCGATTTTAAAGCCATTCCTGGCCATGGTGTGCAAGGCAGTATTAATGGCACACTCTATTATTTTGGCAACAGAAGATTAATGACGGAGATTATTAACTTAAATATCAGCAAAATCGAACGCAAAATGAAACGCTTAGAAGAACAAGGCAAAACGGCTATGATTCTTGCTAATCCACAAGAAATCCTTGGAGTTGTAGCCGTAGCCGATACCATTAAAGAAACTTCCAAAGAAGCCGTTACGCGTTTGAAAAATTTAGGCATTGAACTGTACATGATTACCGGTGATAATCAACGTACTGCTCAAGCGATTGCTACACAAGTTGGCATTACTAATATATTAGCTGAAGTACTCCCTGAAGATAAAGCAAATGAAGTAAAGAAATTACAGGATCAGAAAAAAGTAGTAGCCATGGTGGGCGATGGCATTAACGATGCTCCCGCCTTGGCTCAAGCCAATTTAGGCATTGCCATGGGTTCGGGTACCGATGTAGCCATGGAAACCGGCGGTATAGTAATGGTAAAAAATGATCTGCGCGATGTAGTTACCGCCATTGAACTGGCTAAGCAGACCATGAGCAAGATTAAACAAAACATGTTCTTCGCCTTATTCTACAACGTGATTGGCATCCCGATTGCCGCCCGCGTATTTGCTGGTGTTGGTTTAATTTTAAAACCAGAATTAGCCGGCTTGGCCATGGCCTTTAGCTCTATTTCCGTGGTCAGCAATTCCCTACTGCTACGCTACTTCCGTCCCGGCAAACGCAATTATTTATCCATGGTTGCACCCTTTATTTTGGTAATATTATTCACTTTAGTGTTTGTAGAGTTTGCGAGATTGAGTACAAAGATGTAATTGCACTACCAGTCTTGCACTATGATTAAAATGATTATTTGATAGACTATGATGTTAATAAATTATAATTTTGTGTACTTTCATCATAGTTTTCACTTAATCAAAAAAATCATAGTTCAGACATTTAACCAACTCGAGCCAACCAGCGTTTGAAAGGTTCGGCTTTTGGTGAAGGAATGGACTGTATAATACGAAAAATACCCTCTGTATTTGCGCAATTCATTTTTTGTTCTCCACCACTTGTTTTAATATTAAGGGTATGTACAAATTGTACATACCCTTTAGCTAGATTTCATTCTTTGAATATATTGTTTTGGATCATTAGAATCAATTAATCCTAATACTACATCTTCAACAACAAACCACCACTCGTTATTGTAAATGGTTTTTCTAATTTGTTTGCCTTTAAATAGGGCAATCTGCATAGTTGGGCTAGCATTACAAAAACCATAAAGCAATGCTACTTGCTTTATATTTTATATATTATTCCACAACTATTTTTCCAAGCATGGTTGGATGTATCCCACATGAATAGTTAAAGGTACCAGCTGTATTGAAGGTGAACGAAAAACTTTGACCGTTAGCCAAATCGCTAGAATTAAACGCATCTGATTTGATGGTATGTGTAGCATAATCATTATTGATCCAGGTTACCGTAGTACCCTGTTTGACCGTTAACATTGCTGGATCAAACACAAAATTCTGAATACTAATGGTGTTAGTTGCTACGGGCTCTGCTTGTATTCCGGTTAAGTTAGTATTGGTAGTATTACTCCCAGACAAACTACAACCACTTACCAGTAGTATTCCCATAATAAATAGAAGTGCCGTTATCATTTTGTTCATATACTATTACTATAGCACCCCTATTTATTTGTGCCTAGAAGGATTACTGTACGGAATATTCTGTATCTTTCAGAGCAGTTTTGACTTCTTCAAGCGTAATAGCTCGATTGGACACTAATTCTGTTTTTCCGTCTAAACCAGACGTGTTCACTTGGATAACGCCGGGAATTTTTTTTAGCTTTAAGGTACTAAGCGTTATACAAGCAGCACAGTGAAATCCAGAAATGGTAAATTGTAAGATGTTCATAAAAATATTTTTAATAATTTAGCTATTCCACTTTTATAGTGCCGCGTGGCACGCCCATGGCGCAAGTAATATCGTAATTACCAGTTTTAGTAGGCGTGAATTGCATAATAATCTTTTCACCAGCTACTAACAATTCAGGATTTTCATAAAGACCAGGGATCATAATAGTGCTCATGCAACCAGAACCGTTTTCTTTAGCATTAATTTCAAGCCGAACCGACCGGCCGGCTTTAACCGTAAAAGCGTTCGGCTGAATATCATTATTATAAGTATACACTGTTTGAATCACTTGGTCAGCAGCCGAAGTAGGAACAGTGGCAACAGGAATAGCGGCATTAGATACGGTAGTACTGGCTGTATTGTCTATCACATTAAATACCCCGGTATACATACCCATCGAACACGAAAAAGTGGCTTGGCCAGATGCGGTAGGAGTAAACTCAATGATATTTTCTCCCGCTACTAGGTTTTTACGAATATTGTATGACGACATCATAATACTACTAGCACAAGAATACGGCGCCTGGGCATTAATAATCCATTTTACTGGCACGCCTTTTTTAACTGTAAACTGATTTGGTGAATAACCGCTGCCAGTTTCTGCCATCCGTACTACCTGCACGCCATTTTCTAATGTAACGTTTGGATCGTTAGCTAAAGTAGCGTTGTTGGCAGGCGTTGCTGAACCTAATTTCCAGCCCGTTAAATTTAATCCGTTATTAATATTGAATAGCGCGAACAATATTACTACTACACCAGCTACTTTAAAAAACCGCTGGGCAAACAACCCCTTCACTGTTGCCGTTAAACCGCCAATACCTAATAAACCAGGCGCTGTACCTACGGCAAATAACCCCATAATCAAAACGCCTTGGGTAAAGCTACCAGTACTTACAGCATAAAGCTGCATAGCTTGGGTAAAACCACAGGGCAAGAAAAATGTAAGCGCTCCAAGTAACATTGAACTTTTATGGCTGTATTCTTTCTCGTGTTTTTTGATGCCGAATAATTTACTGACGCTAGCTGGCAGTGAAATGCTCACTGTTTCTAATCTAGGAAAAACACCTACTAACTTCGCTCCCATCAACAACATCACACCGCCTACAACGATGGTTAACAATCCTAACATGCCAGCAGATAATTGTAATACAGACCCAACTGCTCCTAAAATGCCTCCTAACAAAGCATAGCCCATAATGCGCCCTAGATTAAAAAATAGGTGCGGACGAAACTTTTGTACTGGTGTAGCTTCTGGGTGTTTTTCCGCGTGTCGCGCCGAAATGCCCAGTATCAAACCGCCTACTAAAGCCATGCAAGTAGAAAATCCGGCTGTTAAACCAACTAATAGTACTACCCCTAAACCCGTTGGATTAGCGCCAGAACTAACACTTAAATTAGTTAAACCAATACTTTTTAGTAGCCAATAAGCACCTAATACGAATAGTATTGCAATACCAAATTCTTTATAATCACGTATATTACTACTAAACCAAGCTTTTTTACCTACCAAACCAACTTTATAGCCAGCTGCAACTATAGCCGTTTCGATAGCGTTCATATTAGGCTCCTGATCTTGATAATATACTTCGGCTATACTAGTTTTATAATGCACTACACTTTTAGTTACCCCGGAAACATTAGATAACTTTTCTTCAATCAGTAATTCACAAGAGCGACAATGCATCCCAATAATGGGAATGGTTAATTTATTCATAAGTATCTGTATTAATAACTAATAAAATCCAAAACTATCACACAGATACGTTTCACTCTCGTTTAATAATGGTAAAGAGGTTAAATAATGTATTATTTGGAGGATTAACATTTACTCGACTATGTAAAACGCTAGCGCTTGTAGCCGTTAATGTTAACGCTTCTGGCAATACTGCCGTAATTTGCCAAGGTATATTAACTAACACTGGCGCAACTTCCGCCACGTCGGTAGAAGTAACACAACACATCTTTACAGTAGCCGGTTTTGGCATAGAACTATTATCAGCGCTGTCATGGCACCTGCTCATTGGATCAACATTAACACTACTAGCCATCGCCGGCTGATGATTCACCCAGCTTAATGCTAGCAATACAACTATAACACTAATAATTCTAAGTTGTTTCATAGGTTCATGTTGCACTATTTTCACGCAAAAGTCAAACCACTACGCGTTTCTACTGCTCCAATACCTGTAATATTTTATCTAATTTTTTATTGATCTGCTCAAAATCTCTTTTATAGGATTCTGTATGCTGAAAAGATTTATTATATTGAGCTGGTTTGCGTGAATCATAAGAATCGCTTTTTTTGAAACAATCATGACACAAAATAGGCTTTTTACCATTTGGTTTAAACGGCACCTTACAAGCTTCGTGACACTCCGCACACACCGCTTCATGTAATATTTTAGTAGCCTTTGCTGGATCGTAATCCCGGCCGCCGAATTTCTTGTAGCCTTCTTTACTTCTACTTGATCGATCTGATCGATCATGTGTCATTTTCGAAAAATCGCCTGATCGTTTTTTGCCGCCAAATTTAGGGTTTTTGTGATGAAATGGTTTCATGATATTTTCTGGTTATTTTAAACTAAACTAAAAAGGAAGTGTAGATGAAAAATGACATTTTGGCAACTCTACTCCATATGTTGTCAGCCAACCGTGCTATTTATCTTTCCAATCCCACCACTGTAACTTTTTTGGATCGTGTTGTTGATGACTAGCAAAATACACTGCACACCGAAATACATACAACATACAGCGATCGATGTGTTGTTTGCGAAAAACACACAGTTGCTCATACAACAGTTCAGGATCATTACCCTTTAAATCATTAATTGATCTTAACCTTAAATCCCAAAAATCCTGAGCAATACTTTTTCCTACACCAGGGATAGTTTGGAATTGTTTGAGGATGGCTTGTTTAGCTGGTGGCATATATTAATACCATTAATTAGTTTTGAGCAAAATAAATGACATATCCGTTACAGTCTTTAATAGAAAATTCGCGGGCTCCATAAAATGTTTTGTGCAACTCTTTAATAATAGTGATTTTGGCTTGCTGGATTTTTTTATAAAGTTTTTCTATATCATCCACATGAATATATAAAGAGAATGATCCACCAATCGGTTGCTTGGCAAAATCCGGAACTTCTTCTACAAAACTGGCTCGCTGTTGTAGCATAATGGTCACTTTATCGTTTGTCAGCATGGCCCAAACCGGTTTTTTTGCATCTGGAACGGTCATTGTTACTTTAAAATATAGTATACTACTGTAAAACTCAATGGTTTTTGGCATGTCTTCAACCATTAAATTAGGTGAAAGTGAAAATGTCTTCATAAATAATAAATTAATACTTAATGTGCTCATGCTAGCTTATTGCGGCATCGCTGTATTGTAAAAATCGGACAACAATTTATATACTAATAAAATGAGTGAACTGCTGTGGGCTCAAGTTACAAATTAACCTTAAATCATTAATTAAGTGTGCTTGATCATAATAGCCATGCTGTAATGCTTGCCAAATAGAAGAAGTTTTTTTGGTTTTGAGTAATTCCTGTAAGAGATATTGAAATCGAATCGTGCGAGCAAACGTTTTTGGACTCAACCCAATATAGCGTTCAAATAAACGACGAAATTGTCGTTCTGTGATATTTTGTTGTTTAGCAAGTGCAGTAATAGCAACGTGGCCTTGTTGCATAAATATATTTTTTAAAATAGCTTGCAGTTGTTGATCTTCTGATGCACAAGATCCTAATCGTGCAGTGATATAGGTTTCTGCAATGTTAATACGTTCATGAAAGATATGAGCTGCTGCTACTTGAGAAATGAACGCTTTAGTATCAGGTAACATACATTCTAAACTAATATCTTGTTTAACAAACATTTTCATTGGAGCATTTAACAATGTAAATAGTTTTCCCGGCCAAAAACGAATACCAAAAAAATTTGCACCCGGTTTTAATTTAATCACTGATACTTTAGCCATTGTTCCGCTAATCAAAGCTTTGGCTTTATGCTTATTACTTAAATCAAATACAATATCAGCGCAACCATCTGGTAAAATAGATAAAGTTGTTGCCTTAGTGAGTGTTGCTTGAGCAGATAGTTCCCAGAAACATTCTATGCATTGAGATAATTTACCCTTCGATACAGATTTTGTATATTTAATATATGGACTGAGTTGATTGCTCAAGACTTGAGTAGGTTGGTAGTTTATCATTATAATTATTGTAAATTGTGCGTTACTCCAATCTTCCACACATTTTTCTCAAGAAAGGCCTCGATGGTCTGCCGGTTGGCTTTGTTTAATAAATTTGTTTGGGAGAGTTTGTTTCTTTTACCATATTCAATTAACGCGATTATTTCTTTGCCCTCTAAATAAGCTAGTCGTTTGTGATAACTATTAGTAAGAGCTTTACCGACTATTTCTTCCATAGTTCTAGCTGTACCTTGTGTATTAAATTCTTTAAAGGCTTCGTAATAATTATTGCGATCAATAAATTTTATGTTAATAGGCACAAATCCTTCCCGGATTAATAAATAATTGTTAATCACTCGTCCAATCCGACCATTACCGTCAATAAATGGATGCGTATATTCAAAGGCCAAGTGTAATTTGGCTATGCGCTTAATAATATTTTCATGGCTAGCGGCATAATACTCTACTAACATTTTTTTCAGTCGTTCGATAATTTCTTGTGGAGCCGGTGCAATATGATTACCAACTCGAACGTACTCATTGTCTTTGCGAAATCTGCCAGCAATATCATCACGAATATTGGCAATTAACATTTGATGAAGCGACAAGATAATTTCAAGTGTTAATTCGTGTTCTTTAGATTTCTTGTCAATGTAAGATACCACTCGAGCTAAATTTTTAGCTTCAAACAGTTCTCGTTCGGTAATGTATCTATCTAAATCTATTTGCAGTAATATTTTTTCAGTTTCTTCAAGAGTTAGTGTGCTATTTTCAATAGCATTGGAGTTATATACCTGCTCAGCCACTTCTGTTTCATTAATAAGTCTAAGCAAAGCCTCCTTACCAACGGCGGCTTTGTAGTACCGTTCACGTAAATTCGGTAATTTATTAAACGCATTTTGTAATCTAGCCATAGCCTAATTATACTAAATTTCACGATTATGTCAACAATAACCGTGAATAATTACAAAAAACATAGTTTTTCACGGTTATGGATTAATATAAAGGAAAAATTGTTTCTATTTCTTCACGGTAACCTTAACCGTATCCGATACTACACTAGTATATTCTTCAGCCAGGGTAGCTTTGGGATTCCAGCGTGCCTCGAAGGTGTATTTTTTAGCTTTTGCAAATGGCAATACAATTTTGGCAACACCCTTCTTATTGGTTTTAATAGTTTTAACTTTCTTAAAATGGTTACCTTGTTTTTTGAGTAACTGAACTCGTTGTTTCTTCAACGCTTTATTGGTCACGGCATCTTTTAATGTAATAGTGAATGTTACAGCATTGCCAACGGTAACTTTTTTTGGTTTGGCCTTTAATGTAATAGCCACTTTAGATGTAACATTAAATAAACCACGAGTAGTACCAAGTGTGACACCGTCGAATAATAGCGTGTAGAACGTTTCTTGTTTTAAACCAGTGTACAATAAGCCCCAAGTAGTTCCAGCATCGCTGGATTTATATAATACGCCTTGACCGGAATAATTTACTGCTCCCAAGTAAAGAGTAGTTGGTGCAGTGGATGATTGCAGCGCTAAACTATTAAATTCTTGATTATTATCTAGATTCTCGGTAATCTTGGTCCAGGTTGCGCCGGCATCACTCGATTTATAAAAACCAAATTTACCGGTATCGTTATTGCCATAAGCAATACTAGCTACCGCGTACACAATATTATCATCATGAGGATCCACTGCTACCTGCACAATTTCTTCAGCCGGACTACTACTGAGAAAACTCCAAGTACCGTTACTATATTTATAGATACCAGCCACATAATTATTACCACCTTCTGCGCCAACTCCAACATAAAGTGTACCGTCGCTGGCTTGAGCAATCGCTTGAGCAGACGCGTTATCAGTAATAGATAAATCAGTCCAAGTTTCTCCTAAATCGGTAGATTGTAACACCATACCGAGTTTTGGATTATTAGGATTATTATTGCCAACTGCCGCATAAAGCTTATTTCCATCGGTCACATCAACAATAATCTGATTAACTTGATAACTACTACTCATTAAACCAGACACTAAGTTATCAGACCAAGTGGTTCCACCATCGCTTGACCGTTTCATGGCACCTAACTCACCTACCACTACTACGTTAGGATTATCAGGTAGCGTCCAAATAGCACTGGCCGGATCTGGCAATACGGGAAAAGTCCAAGTTACACTACTGCTAGTAAAATTTTCTGTTTTAGCTACGCCATTATAGGCAGCAGCCCAGACAATATCTTTATTAGTTGCTTGACTGATATCCGTAATTTTTACACCAGCAATTCCAGAATTAATATCACTCCAGGTAGCACCTCGATCTGTACTCTTGCTTATACCGGGCATGCCATCAGCGTAGATAATATTCGTATTCGTTGGATCAATAATCATGGCATGTCCCCCCAGGGCTGTATTATTGTCGTTTGCATCCCGACCCATACTTTGCCAAGTTGCACCCCGATCATCACTATATTCACCACCTAAATACACTCGACCAGTACCATCAAAAACCACCGCCTGCCCGGCTGGTGAAATAACTGTCCAGCTTGTTCCTCCATTCACACTTTGGTAACTAGTATCACTATAACCACCACTTAAAACCATATAATTTGCATTGATTGGATCAACACTTATTTGAGCACCCCAGGAGTTATCTTGAATAGTTGGAATTGTTAATTCAGTCCAGTTGACCCCACTATCGCTACTTTTATATAAATGAGCGGTATTACTACTATCAAAACCAACTGCGAAAAATTCACCATCAGTAGGTGAACCTGTCACATACAAAAATACCATATTAGCACCACTAGTCACCGTAGCTTCAGACCAAGTAACACCATCATCCGAACTTACATAAGCAATACCGCCTTCTGAAGCCAACAACACTAACGTATTATGGTCAAAAGCCAGCGCGGCACCGTAATGATCAGTAATTTTTGTATAAGTTACACCTGCGTCGGTACTCCGATATAAACCGTTACTAAATAAAGCAAAGACATAGCCATTACTAGGGTTCAATTCCACGGCTACACCCCCACCGTAATCCACGCCAGATAACCCCTCCCAACTAGCGCCTCCATTAGAGGATCGATAGACACCGTTTGGAGCATCTTTTGCTGTAGTGTAAATCATGTCATGTGTTGCATCAATCGCAATATCCCAGGTATTACCACCGTATGGACCAATATTTGTAACTGTTGCTGTAGTAGCGTTATCTGTAGCAACGTCGCTATTACTACTATTACTGTTACCACTTCCATTACCAGAACCGTCCCCTTCAGCCAATAGCGGTTGAATTCGTCCAGCAAACAATATGGTCATGCCAATTAGTATAACGACTACGGCTGACCGTTTTAAAATATTATCCTCCATAATATAAATAATAAATTTATAAAATCAAACTTAATTTACTGATAGTATAAATGACTATTATTTTTTTGTCGACTCAATAACCGTGAATAATTACAAAAAAAACATAGTTTTTCACGGTTATGAACTAGAAATATTGCTTACACCCACTGTACATTTTTAATTTTACGACATATCCCTCTTTTAAAACGATATGCGGGATAACCAATTAGCAACGCTCCAACCACTTCATTTTGCTTTGGAATCTTAAACATTGCTCGTAATCCTGGAACCCAATTAATTCCCCCAGGAACTAAAGACGTTACGCATCCACCTAATCCAAGGGCATGAACCGCTAACATGCCGTAAGTTAATGAAATAAAACCATCTTCATAATAATGATCCGCTGATTTATTGGCATGAAACAGTATCATAGCAGGCGCTCCGCGCGTAAAAATATCTTCTTGGCCTTGTTCCATGGCTGGTAATTTAGTAGTCATCAATTCTACCACATGTCCTTTTAGAGAATTATAATTGGACTTACCTGCTCTGTGTTTAATTACTTGCCTAATAATAGGATTGCGCATATATCGCACGAGCTGCTTATATGATGTTGTTAGCAATGGTAAAGCGCGTACAATTTTTTCTCTACCATTAATAATCGTTAGTTGCACCTTATGATTCGGCGGGTAGCTCATGGGTGCCGTTTCCAGAGCGCTCACAACTTTTTGTAATAGCTCTGGAGAAACCGCTTTGGGTTGAAATACTCTAATAGCACGACGCGTGCTAATGAAATTATAAAAATCTTGAAAAGCTACATTATTTTTTGACAGATCAAAAAAATCTTTATCATATGATAGCCCTTCCACAAACACAGCTTTATTTGGACAAGCTGCCATGCAATGACCACATTGCACACATAGATGAATGCGCTTTGGATCAACTACAATATTTCCGTTAGCATCTTTTTTATATACTTTATTAGGGCAAATCGCTACACACGTCCCACAGCGCTGGCATTTATTTTGATCAATAGTATTATGAAGCATATAGCTATTATTTCTTACTTCGCTTTCTATTTTTTGCACTCTCTAGTGCTTGCAGTGCAACTTTATCAAAATCAGACACATAATTTTTATCTTGCTTAACTCGAAATTTTTCGTATTCATCCAGTGCTAAAGCTTCGGCTACTGTGTGACTAACACGTCCAGCATCACCAAGTATTTCTTGTTCATTAAATTTAAGAAACGCATCCAACTTAGCTACCCAATCAGCCATTCTCATAAGAACTCCGCGTTTGGCTTGCAATTCGGAAAAATCAAGATACATCGTTACAATTCTGTTTAGGTGATCAAGCTCTTTTTCGTTCAAATAATTTTTAGCAATCATCACATCCGTTTCTCTAATTTTTCCTTTGGGAGAATTCTTCCAAACAGTCAAACCCATGTTTGGCTTGACGCTACTAACTCTTTCATGAATTATTTCTGCCGCTGTTTTACCAGTAATAGCAAAGTGAAGCTTGTTTTGCACTGTTGCAAAAAATTTCTTGGTAATATCACTGTCCGGTGAATAATCAGCGCTACACTCTGCATAAATATCGGTAACTTTTTGATATAAGCGTCTTTCGCTACTTCGAATATTTCTAATTCTGGCTAGTTGTTCTTCAAAATAATCTTGACCAAAAATATTGTTTGGATTTTTTAATCGTTCATCATCCATTGTAAAACCCTTGATGATGTATTCTTTTAACCTTGCAGTAGCCCAGATACGAAATTGCGTAGCTTGCACACTATTAATTCTATAACCAACAGAAAGAATTGCGTCCAGACTATAAAACTCCATATCTCGTAAAACCTGTCTATCTCCTTCATTTTGAACTTGTGCAATTTTTGCACTAGTTGCTTCTTTTCTAAGCTCGCCATCATTATAAATATTTTGTAGATGTTTAGTAACTACGCTTCTATCAATACCAAAAAGCTGAGCGATTTTAACTTGCGTTAACCAAATATTTTCATTACGCAAAAAAATCTCTACTTTCACATGGCCGTTTGGTGTGGTGTATAGTAAAAACTCAGTAAAACTATTATTTGGAATAACTTGTCGTTTCTTTTTCTTCATAATTAAACACCTACATTATGCCTAATTTACGAGAATAAATCAATACCAGAAAGACTATAATTCATTGATAAAAATATTTCTACACCTTAAACCGCGACTGTAGACTTACCAAGAAGAATTTGTGTAGAAAGCATAATTATTTTTTTAGTCCTATTTCACCAACTTCAGCACTGCCTGTTGCAAAGGCTGCTCAACTTTTAACAATGGATTCGCATGTAACAATTTCATGCTTTCAGCAATCAAACCTTGAATAAATTTTACTGTTAAGTCTAACGGTTGCTTAGCAAATTCCTTGTGATTCATTCCCTCTTCCATAATCTGCTTAATAAGCTGACTATACGCTTCTTGAAAAGCTAATTCAGCAATTTCGTATTTGTACTTAAACTCGAAAGCATCATTACTTTTTAACCATTTTCGTGACTCTTTAAAGATCAGCTCAATCAGTATTTTTAATTTTTTCTCACTAGTATAAACTGCGCTTAGTTGCTTAGCCATCTTATTACAAAATTGTTGCGCAACTTTGCTAACAATATAATAGTACACTTTTTCTTTACTATTAAAATATTGATAAATAGTTTTTTTACTCATTTTCAATTCTGCCGCAATATCATCGACTGAAGTTTTTTTAAAGCCGTAATGCTCAAAGTGTTTTTGAAATTGTTCGGCTATTTTAGCTTGTTTAGTAATTTTATTTGTAGTCATAATAAATTTTATAAATCATTATTTAGTCTGTTTCCAATTTGTTATTAGTTTAATAAACATATAAATAATCACTGGTACCAGAATTAGATTTTCATAAATCCCTGCACTTAATTGGGCTAAAGGTGAAGTATTGGCCAGTAGCAATAATAATACTAGCCAACGATTCGATTTGGGCATAGCGGTAGCTAAAAGTACCCCGCAAAAAATGAGCGTAGGATAAATAGTTAGCCCAAGCATGGCAGTATTCGGAAACTGCAGACCCCAGGGTAAATAATACAATGGATACAATAATGCAATAAATATAAATAAACCAGCTATGATTTTATCAAAACTATTAACAGGTAATGTAAAAGTAATTTTATTTTCACCCAATACATCTCGTAATACTGCTCCCGCAACAAACAACATTACCACCACCCAAAAACTCTCCACCATCACTGCCGGAACAGCTCCTGCAAGTTTACCAATCAAGCCAGTATGATCTTTAATCACTACTAGCGCTAGCCACATAATACTGACCCAACTTAACGCAATAACCATCCAAATTTTTAATGGTTTAGATTGTTTTTTTATACCATAAGCATAGTATAAACAGATAATAGCACTGATAAAAAATATAACACCTAACCACCACCATTGTTGATTGTAGTGAGTGGTTAATAAATAATATGCTGTTTTGTCCATATATTTTAGTATTATTAAACATTAAATTATTAATGGAAACTAGATACTAAAACAGTATACCATTACCCAAGTAATAGTCAAGCGAGTTATGCACAATCCCCTTACATTATATGATAATCGTTCAAATCCACCGTCATCACCTTTTGCCCAGACCACTGCAAAAACTTTTTAAAATCTTCACGATCTAATTCTAATGTAGCTGTATTAACATTCGGATGAAAATTAACATGTTCATGGTGCCATAAATCATTATCAATCACCACAATCACCTCTTTGTTAACGTCATTAATTAACCCAAACGGCGAGACGGATCCGGGAGTTAAGCCTAAATACTTTAATAATCGTTGTGGCGAAGCAAAACTAAGCGGTGTTTCCCCTAACGCTTGAGTCAGACGTTTTAAATCTAACATTTTATTAGTTTCTACAACTACTAAATAATGCTGATTGCCTTTCCGATTGCGCAAAAACAAATTCTTGCTTTTTCCGCCCGGTATTTTGCCATAATACTGCTCAGCATCGGCACACGTAAACAAAGCCGGGTGTTTATGCTCAAGGAATTTAATATTGAGCTCTGATAAAATTGTATAAATGTTAGACATGATATTTTAACCATGCCCGTTTAACCAACGACATAGATAATGTGGATAATACAAATCCAACTGTGGGTACAACAGCATTTAAAAATGGTTTTGGAAATTTTGCTATTATTAAAAAAATCACAATAACTACATAGGTTAGTAAAGCAACGGTTATTTTACGAGTCCAGCTAATTTCCCAAGCTTTATCAGCTTCTACGCGCTGATTACGCTCTTTAATAATTTTAATTTCGTTTTCAAAATCCATAATTTTATTAATATTTAACTTTTCCTGTATTTACTATTAAGATTTTTTTGTTTTTTGGTACTTGTTTGTGTAATTGTAATAATAAAGCTAATCCAGCTATTCCAGACGGTTCACAAGTAATATGTAATTTATCAGCTAATTGAATAGCCTTATCTAAATAACATTCTTCAAGCAACAGCACGTTAGATTCTATGCCACAATAACCAGCCGAACGATATAATCTAATCCAACGCTCGTCAAAATGGACAAAGGGTAAATGTGGTGAATAGAGTTTAGCAGCTGCTTTAGACGTGGATTATTAACAGTGGCACCAAAAAAATTACAAGTTCGTAAAATATTAACATTGCCTTTAAAGCGAGGATCGGGCTGTTTAGCTGTTACTTCGCGTTTATTGATATTTAAAATATTCTCATAAAGATTCCCTGTCCCAAACGGTACGAAACAATAGTCGGGAGAACTATTTAAAATTTCATAAGCTAACCAATCATAAAACCGAGTAGTAGGATCTAACGCTTCACTAGAGGTAATATCAAAACCGTTAGGATTATGGGTAAGAGCGAGAATTTCTTCCCATTGGAGCGGCCGCTTACTTAAATCTGTTTCATAAACTTCGCAACCTAATTCTTTTAGTGTTTGCGCAACGTGCCCATTCAAATGAATATCTACTAATACTTTTAAATTCGGTAAATGATAAAACCGTAATTGAGTTTGAATAGCCACCGCCGCCGAACCAGAAGAAATAATCGACATGGCTGGCAATACTCCTTTCAACTGACCGCGTTGCTTGGCCAGTAAAAAATCTCGATAAGTCACAATGATTTCCCAGGCCATTCTATCTTTGTGCGTACCGGTAGGATTAACGCTCTCGTCCTTTAACCACACATTAGAAAAACCAGGCACGGCAATACGATAAGTAGGAGTAGCTGGAAATTTAGGATTATTAGCCGGAAATTCCGGATGATTTGGATCGTTATCTGAAGCCACCACAATAGAGCGTAAAATAGCGGTTTCTTTGCGATTTAATGACATATTAGTAATATCCTATAAGCTAGCCTATGATTCGTCAATAATTATTGACTTTGTTTTATTGTAGTAAATCAGTTTTCTGATATCTAAGGCTTCCCGACATTTTCTTTTTATCATTCCAGCACTTAATCGCCTCTTTCAAAGTCTTGCCTGGATTATCCTTCATAAAATCACGAATGTATCGATTATACTCAAACTGAGGAGCAATTTCTTTGGTTTGTGTTTTATCTTTTTTTAATTCATGTAAACGTTTCCATTCTACAATTGCATCCTGCAATATTTTGCCAGTATTTACTTTCATCCAATTCATAAACTGAACATTAAACGCAAAGTGTTTGCCAATCTGTTTGATAAAAAATGCCCGGACATTTTCGGTGTTTTTGTAATTATCGGTAATTACTGTATTTAAGGTTAGTTGCTCTGTATTCCAATTAAACTTTGAGACACTTTTCTTAGTTATCTGTTTTGGTTTTGCTACTACTTGGCCAGTCTGTAAAAACAATGCTATTCGCTTTGCGATATCAAGTTTTCCACCTTGAGTACTAATATTATGTTGTTTACAAAATTGTACTAACTCTTCTTTGAGCCAATAATATGAGTTAAAATATTGAAGAGATATAGTATTGTTGAGTAACGGGCGCATTTTATGATTTGTAATTATTTTATCATTACTAATACCGTTACTATTCCCTCAGCAACAGAAGTGACCATTAATACTGCTAATAACGTCTTCGAAGTTCGTGTTGTAAATTGTCTGTGTCCTTTACTCATAAAATAATTATGAATTCCAAAAGCAAATATTCCACCACCACTTAGTGCCAATGATAAATACAAACCCAGAGACTGATTAAGGGCTATACAAACTGTGCCATATAGAATGAATCCTACTAACGGAATGTGTAGCAACAAAAAACCAGTGATGCCGCCTGGCAACTTAAACAGTTCCCATTCTTTCCAATAAGCCGAATCGATTTCGTGAATAATTAATAAGGTAGCATTCGAAATATATAACAAAATTAACAAGTTATTCATATTGGTATTTATTATAGCAGATTTTTCTCTAGTTACTGAAAATTTCTCCTAGCTTCTTTATATATCATAAATTAATGCTTATTTGTTACTTTTCATAATATTTCATTTTATATCCGATAAACCGCAACAATTAAACAAATAACTATAATAACACTAGCTACTATTTTATTAGCTGTAAGCTGTTCTTTAAGTAAGAATTTTGAAAGCAAATAAACCAAAGCCGGACCGCTGGTTAAAATTAATACAGTTGATCCGATACCAATAGTGGTGATTGAATAATATTTTAAAATAGCCGCCGCCGAATATAATATGGCTGAAAGAAAAAAATACCCGCGCTGTTTGCTTGATATTAAGGCTAATTTCGGTCGTACAAATAAACCTAAAATAATTGCCACCCCAATTGCTCGCACTGAATATAAAGTGACTGACGATACAGATACTAATATGATTTTATAAACCAGATGTAATAATCCTGAAATAAACATTGAAACAATTACAAATAAAGTGTAACGATCAAACTGTACATGCCATAAACCTTCATTACTTTTCTCAATATGCGCATACACTAAAGCTAAACTGGTAATAGCCCCTAAAATAAGTACTGTGATATTACGCTCGTCTGGGAAAAGAAAAAAAGCCATGATAATAACAAACATTGGCTCGGTATTACGTAATGGTTCTAATGATGATAAATTGCGTTGCGTTAAACCTTTGTAAAAAAGCATGTTCTGTAAGGTGGAACCAAACACAACCAGTAATAACAATCCAAAAGTAGTTGGTGTAAAAACAGACGGGTTAGTAATACTAAAATATAGCAGTAACGGTACACTAATAATTGCCATTGCTATAAACAAAACCGCTGTAAAAGTATTGCCAGTAAGCTTCTGTACTTTCAGATTAAATTTGTCTATTACAGTAGCTAAACTTTCGGTAATCGTAGAAAATAAAGATAACAACATAATGCTGACTATTATAGCAGAATTACATAATTATTACTGCTTCAACAATTTTTACTTGCTACTCTGCAACTGTTTTTGATTAAATAACGCTAACTCTTTACGTACTTTTTGTTCCATTTTCTTATGTGATACATTACCGGATCCACCTAAAATTTCTTTATCATTTAATATCAAAAATCCATCTAATTTTTGTAACCAATTTTTCATGTACATTACTCGTTGTTCCACACTTTGCAGTTCAGCAAATGATAAAAATTGTTCAACTAATAAATTAAGACGTTTTAATTCTAATTCCTCCAAATAATTCTTAGCTATTTCAGCTTGATCACGAGTAATCACTTCACCTTTCCAATTAGTTAAACCCATGTTCACTTTGGTGCTATCTACCCGACTAGATACAATTTCCGCGGCTGTTAAACCAGTAATGGCAAAATGAAATTTATTTTGTACAACAGCAAAAAATTTTTGAGCGTAATCAGTTTTAGGATTATAATCAGCGCTCGTAGCAAAAATGTCAGTTACTTTTTGATAAAAATTTCGTTCCGAAGTGCGGATTTTTCTAATCCGTTCTTCCAATTCTTCGAAATACCCTTTTGCTACACGGCCTTCAGCCAAACGTTCGTCATCCATCACAAAACCTTTAATGATATACTCCTTTAATTTTTGCGTAGCCCAAATTCTAAATTGAGTGCCTTGTAGGGAATGCACTCGATAACCAACGGAGATAAT
>Ga0172379_10004421_pt1 | contig 20804 bp, 18 predicted proteins | sample GrowelOW334metaG_FD_119756 | JGI IMG/M metagenome (GOLD analysis project Ga0172379, IMG submission 119756) | Groundwater microbial communities from an aquifer near a municipal landfill in Southern Ontario, Canada - Groundwater well OW334 metaG | ecosystem: Environmental > Aquatic > Deep...
CGCTAAAATCAAAATATGCTGACTTACTACATACAAACATACGGTTGCCAGATGAATTATTCCGACACCGAGAGAATGGAAACATATCTTTCTGCGCTTGGGTTTAAGAAAAATTCAAATATGAAAAAAGCCGATTTGATAGTTTTCAATACTTGCAGTATAAGACAAAGGGCTGAAGACAGGGTTTTAGGACAAATGGTAAGAATGGGGGATTTAAAAAAGAACAACAAAAATCTAATTGTTGTTGTTACCGGATGTATGGTTCGCACACCGAGTTCTAAATATTCAGAAAAAAGAGACAATCTTTTTAATACGATAAAAGAGCTTGATGTAGCCATAAAAAACGACGAATTGCCGCTTCTTGCAAAATTAATCAGAGAAGTAAAACCAAATCTTGAGATAAAAGAAATTCCGGAGGAAACCTTGGAAAGTTATTTCCAAATCGATCCGACGCACTCAAGTCACAAATCAAATTCTCAGGCATTTATCGCGATTTCAAACGGATGTGATAAATTTTGCACATATTGTATAGTGCCTTTTAGCCGTGGTAGAGAGAAAAGTAGGCCCATGGAGCAAATTTTAAGAGAAGCAGAAAATGCTGTAAAAAACGGCGCAAAAGAAATAATATTAATAGGACAAACTGTAAATTCTTATGGACTTAGCACTTATGATAAAGCGGAAAAAACTTTTGATTATTTAAAAAAAGAACCGTTTGTTTATTTGCTTGAGGAGTTGGATAAATTATCGGAAATCGGACTTGAGAGGGTTCGTTTTACATCATCACATCCGAAAGATATGTCAGACGATTTGATCGATGCGATGAGTAGGTTAAAAACTCAAATGCCATATCTCCATCTTCCTGTGCAGGCAGGCGAGAATGAAGTACTGAAGCGCATGAACAGACCTTATACGGTTGAACAATATAAAGAAATAATAAGAAAATTACGTGAAAAAATTCCAGGAATTTCAATAACGACAGATATAATAATGGGATTTTGTGGAGAGACGGATGAAGAATTTGAAACTACATGTAAATTTTTTGAAGAAATGGAATTTGAACATGCATTTTTGTCACAATATTCAAATAGAAAAGGAACATATGCCAGCAAAAAAATGAAAGACAATGTTCCTCAAAAAGTGAAACATGCAAGATGGCATAAACTCAATAACACACTCAAAAAAACTTCAAATAAAGCACTGGAAAGATTTGTAGGCAAGACTCTAAAAGTGCTTGTAGAAGGCCAAGAAAAGGATGAATGGTTTGGCAGAAGCGAACACTATAAAGAAGTAAGATTTAAATCAAAAAAAGATTTACTCGGGCAAATAGTAAAAGTGAAAATAGACTCTCACGACGATTTTAGGCTGTACGGTAAGATTGCAAAATAAATCTTAAACCCCGACAACAGCCTTAATTCTCCTGATTCCACTGGAAGAACTTTCTTCTTTTAGGATTTTGAAACTTTTTAATTCTGATGTGTTTTTTGCGTGAGGACCTCCACAAATTTCACGACTGAAAACTGTACCTTTGTCATCTTCTCCCATCGTATAAACTTTTACTTTTTCACCATATTTCGATTCAAAAAGTCCCATCGCACCTTTCGCTTTTGCTTCATCTACAGTCATTTCTTCATAGGACACAGGCAAAGCATTTTTTATTTGTTCGTTTACCAAATCTTCAACTTTTTTAATTTGTTCAGGTGTCATTTTTTCCCCGTGATTGAAATCAAATCTTAGTCTTTCGGCGGTGATATTTGAGCCCTTTTGCTCAACATGTGTCCCCAAAACTGTACGCAAAGCTTTGTGTAAAAGATGAGTCGCGGTATGAAGCCTCGTAACTTCCTCACTGTGATCAGCAAGTCCTCCGGAAAACTTTTTCTCGGAGCCAGCACGTGAAAGATTTTGATGTTCTTTGAAAAATTTATCAAAATTTGTAGTAACAAATTCAATGTCTTTTTTCTCTTTTATCCATCCTTCGTTTTGAAGTTCTTCGATAATCATTTCAATAGGGAAGCCATAAGTTGCAAACATTTCAAAAAAGAAATTTTCTGCAAAAACTTTTAGTCCGTCAGATTTTTTATCTTCAAATTTTAAAATTTCTTTTCTCAAAACGGCAATTCCATTATTTAAAGTTTTTCCAAATTTTTCTTCTTCCATCGCCATTTCATTAAAAATTCTTTCTTGGTTTTCAAGAAGTTCTGTATAAAAATCACAATATTTTTTTACAAAAATTCCTGCAATTTTTCTACAAAAATCAACCTCTATTCCGACCTTCCTGCCATGGCGAATTGCTCTTCTAATAAGCCTTCTTAGCACATATCCTTGATCAACATTTGAAGGTGTAACTGCAAATTTATCTCCCAAAATAAAAGTAGAAGCTCTCAAATGATCAGCAATAATTCTTTCTGATTTTTTTATTTCATCATTTGGTTCGGAGTAATTTCCGAGAAGTCTTATTTCTTTTATAACTTCATCAAAAAGTTCAGTCTCAAAAGGTGAAGAAACGCCGTTCATAACAGTTAAAACACGCTCAAGCCCCATTCCTGTATCAACATTTTTTTGTTTAAGAGGTTCATAATTTCCTTCAGCAGTTTTATTATATTGCATGAAAACATCATTCCAAATTTCGACCCACTTTACGTCATCCGGATCAAATTTCTTTGGAGCTTTTCCTTCGCCGGTCCAAAAAAACATTTCAGTATCAGGTCCGCAAGGTCCGGTAAGTCCGGCAGGTCCCCACCAATTATTTTTCTTTGGTAAAAACGCAATTCTGTCATCGGAAACGCCAAGGCTTCTCCATATATTCGCAGATTCTTCATCTTTAGGAGCGTTATCATCTCCCGCAAAACAAGTGACGGAAATATCATTTATATCAAGCCCCAAACAAAATTCTTCTTTTCCTGTCAAAAATTCAAAACTCATTTTTATCGCTTCTTCTTTGAAATAATCGCCTAGCGACCAGTTTCCCAACATTTCAAAAAATGTAAGATGGCAAGGATCTCCAACCTCTTCGATGTCATCGGTTCTTATACATTTTTGTACGTCAACAAGCCTTTTTCCCTCCGGATGAGGCGTCCCCATAAGAAACGGAACAAGCGGATGCATTCCGGCTGTTGTAAAAAGGACTGTTGGATCGTTCTCCGGGATCAAAGAAGCACCTTTAATTTCGTTGTGATTATGTTTTTTTACAAAGAAATTTATATAACGATTTCTTAAGTCCTGCGCTGTCAGTTTTTGAGTATTCATATATTTCATGGGTTTTGCTCGCTTATTCTACGAAAATTTACTTTAACTTACAAGTAAACTATGACATATTATTTACATGGGAAAAAAAGCAAATATCAAAAAAATAGTAAGGGAATTAATAAAAGAAAAAGAAGGTAAAACCAAAAACGACAAACGTAAGATAAAAAAAGAGCTTATTAAAGGCATGTTGAAGGAAGAGCAAGCGAAAGAATCTCGTAACACAGAGATTAAAAAACAAGAAATACCTCAGGTAAAAAAAGAAAAATTCAAATTAAAAATTCCGTTTAACGGTAAAAAAATATTCGGAGGAGCACTGGTTGTCATTATGCTTTCAATACTTTTTGCTACAGGATATTTACTCTTTCAAAAGGTTTTTAAACCCATATCGATAGCAAAATATTTGCCTTCAGACAGGACAATCGCTTTCTTGGATATAAACAGCAATTTTAATCACAACCAATTAACGAAAAGTTTTGAGTTGTTGAAAAATTATCCGGAATTTTCAGAAGAAAAAGCACAAGAGTTTTTGGAAAAAAACTTGGAGGGTAATTATGACGCAGACATTAAAACATGGCTTGGTAGAAGCATCGGCGTAGCCTTTTTAAAAGGGAAATCAGATGAAAAACCTTTAGAAAAAATATATTTTGCTGAAGCAATAAACGAATCAAAAGCAAGAAAATTTATAGAAAATAAAAAAACATATGTAAAAGTTCAGTATGCGGGATATGACGTATACTCAGCGGAAAATGGGGAGAACATAGCTTTTGTAGATAGCTATTTGATTTACACTCAAGACAAAAAAACAATTGAAGCATTGCTGGATTTTGAAAAATCAAACGGTGAATCAGTCCTCTCATCAGAAAAATATTCGAGAATTTCAAACAATATGCCAATCAACAAAATGGCTTTCTTATACCTAAATTTTAATCAAGTCTCTGAATCTTTTTTGAAAAACATTCCGATTATAAAAGATATGGATATAAATTTAAGCAAATTTTTGCCTGTTATAAAATTAATGGATTCCGACGGCATGGCTCTTATAGCAATAAAGGATAAATTCGCTGTCCAAAGTTTTCTTAATTTGACGATTGGTAAAGTGGAAGACGAAAAATATATAAAAATGAATAAAAAATATTTAGCAAATATTACGAAATACGTCGGCGAAAACGCACTTGCTTTCTATGGAGGGCAAAACATAGAAGACCAAATGAAGCGTTTTGTGGAAGTATTATCAAGCGGGAATCAAGATGTTGTGAAAAATTTTGATAAGGTTCTACAAAATTATACTCAAAAATATTTTGGCTCTGAAGTTATTTTTAACCTAGATATTTTACCGTTACTTAAAAATGAATATGCCCTAGCAATAGAAAATGAAGGAGGGAAGCCAATATATAAATTTTTCCTTGAACTTTCCGATAAAGAAAAAGACACGGAAAGGCTGGAAAAAATAGCAAATAATTTTGCAAAAATAGGAGGAATATACAAGCAGGAGGTGGTTGAACATACATTGCCTGACGGGACTCCCGCAAAAGAGATTATGGCCGTTCCGGAAGCCATAAAAAAAGAATCAGAAGAATACAAAGGAATAAAAATAACAGAACTGAAAATAGGAGAAAATTCCAAGGGTATATTTTATTCAATAATAGATAATGTCGTTGTTATTTCAGATAGTTTAAACGGAATCAAAAAAAGTATAGATTTAAAAGAAAGTGGAAAGAATCTGAAAGTGTCTTCAACATTTCAGAGGCTGATAGCGCCTGTTTTGGAAAATTCAGATGAAGCTTCTTATTTCAATATTTCAAAATTACTGCCGAATTTGCCTTTGCCGATTTTGGAAATCAGCGGAGGAAATAATTATTTTAATGACGGAATAGTTTCAATCAATTACTTGCATGTTAAATAAAACATATGCAGGGAAAACTAAAAGACATACAGAAAGTTGACTCTAAAGAAAAAATAGACTTAAGAAAGCCTAGAGATTTAACGTTACAAAAAAAAGCTGAAACACTAAAGAAAAACAAAAACATTCTTTATAAAAAAAGTGCGACTGTAACGGAAGTAAAAGATCTTTCCGGAAATGAGAAATCCGCATATTCATATTTTAAAGGAAAGTCTTACGCTCCTCCAAAATTTATTGGAAATATAATAAAACTCGGAATTTTTGGATTTATTATAATTTTTATATTAAACGCTGTTTCTATTTATTTTCAGGGTAAATCTTTGCAAAAAGAAATTTCAAACATAGCATATGAGGGAATAAGTTATCTTGTTGATGCGGGTAAAAGCGCAACAAAAATTCAATTTAAAGATGCTCTGGATACATTCGATAAGGCTCTAAAAAATTTCAATGAAGCCGAGAATGATCTTTGGTTTATAAGCAAGGACAAGACTTTATATTCATCAGATGACAACATGGGAAATGCAGTGGAAGCGTTGCTTGAAAGCGGCAAAAACTTTGCAATGGCGGGAAAATATTTTACTGAAGGACTCGATGAATTTAATAAAATCCCGGTGTTTTTTGTCTCAAAAAATAATGCAGAAACAACGCAAAAAATATCAATAACGGATATCTTAAAAAAAGGACTGGATAAAACACAACTTGCTCTAAAAGAAATTTCACAGGCAACGGAAAAAATAAAAAATGTCGATGAAACTTCACTGCCTGTAGAAATAAGTTCAAGGATAACATTGGCAAAACAAAAAATAAATGAAGTGTCTGAAATTTTGAAAATGACATCCGAGTCGTTTCCTGCACTTTTGAAACTTTTAGGAGATCAGAAATTACACAGATATTTGATTTTACTGCAGAACAATAACGAAATTCGCCCTACAGGAGGATTTATAGGAAGTTATGCGATAGTAGAAATAAATGATGGATATATAGAAAAATTAGACGTACATGATGTGTACGATATTGATGGAAGTTATAAAGAAATAATAGAACCGCCGGAAGATTTGAAATTTTTCACAACAAATTGGAGATTTAGAGACTCAAATTATTCTCCGGATTTCAAAATTTCTGCGGCAAAAGCAAAATGGTTTTTGGAAATTGAAGGAGGTCCAAAAATAGATACTGTTATTGCAATAAATCAAGGATTGCTCAAAGACATGCTGGAAATTTCAGGTCCGGTTCAAGTCGGAAGTTTTGGAAAATTAAATTCTGAAAATTATAATTTACTTTTAAGTTTCATAATTGAATCAAAATATTGGGGAGCACAGGATCCAAAACATATTTTGAAAGTTTTTATTCCGGAATTTAAAAAACAAATATTAAAAGAAGAAAATGTTGGGAAATTAATGAGCAAGCTATACAAAGCAGTTCAACAAAAACACATAATGGCATACTCACCGGATGCTGAAGTACAAGCCCTTTTTGAGTCATTCGGGTTGAGCGGGGAACAGAACAAGCCGAATGAAAAAGAAGATTATTTAAGTGTAATAAATACTTCGGTGGGGGGAACAAAATCAGATCAGTTTATTGAAGAAAAAATACAACACAACACTACGATTGATAAATTCGGAACAATAATTGATGAAGTAAATATAAAACGCACACATCTTTGGGATGACGCTATCTATTATCAATGGAAGAAAACACTTGAATCCTATGGGATTACTCAAATGCCGGATTATGTAATAGACATTTTGGGTCGTGGTAAAAACAAAACATCGATGAGGATTTATGTGCCCGATGGAGCAATTTTATTGAGTTCAACAGGTGCGGAAATTCAAACAAAATACGACAAAGATATCAAAAAAACATATTTTATTTTACAAATGGAAACAAAAGCGGGGGAGACAAAAGAGGTAAATATAAAATATCAATTGCCTTTTAGACTGGATTTTTCGCCTATGGCTACATATAAATTATATGTCGACAAACAACCCGGAAGCAGGGGGAGCATCTTAACAAAAGAAATAAATGGGAACGGAATACACAATTTGGAATTCTATCCTTTGGACGCTAAATCATCAACAAACCAAGAAATAAACTACGAAACAAATCTTGTTTACGATAAATACTTTTCAAGTATTTGGGAAAAATAAAACTATTTTCTTCCAAACATTTTTTCAAGTTCCGACAATGTAAGGGAAATCATTGTTGGTCTTCCGTGTGGACAAGTATAAGGCATTTTTAGTTTTTCCATTTGTATAATCAAAGACTGCATTTCATCTGGGCCGAGTTTTTGCCCGAATTTTATGGCGCTTCTACAAGCCATATAAGTAATGATAGTCTCAATGTTACCTTGAAATCTTGAAGGGTTTTTTTCATTTTGAATATCATCCAAAACACCTTTTATTACTTGCTCGATATCTTCTCCAGAGAAAAATGATGGAACGGCATAAACATTAAAAGTATTGCCGCCAAAATTTTCTATTTCAAATCCGAGATTTTTAAACACCTCAATATTGGCTTCAATCTGGGCAATCTCAGTCATAGTAAATTCTATTTGCAAAGGCACAAGAAGAGGCTGAATTTTTTTATCGGCACTTGAACATTGGTTCATCAACTCTTCGTAGCGCACTCTTTCATGAGCCGCATGTTGATCTATAAGAACAAGACCTTCATCATTTTTTGCAACGATATAAGAATCGGAAATTTGAACGATTGATTTTAATACAGGCTCCTTATGTATTATTTCAGCGCTATTTTGCTCGCGTTCCATGAAAATGTCTTTCGAAAAATTGATGGAATTTTGTGTCGAAAAACTTTCGCGAATTTCGGAATTTTTAAAATTATTTTGATAATTTTCCTTCGGAAAACTATCCGACATATATCTTTGAGTCTCAACAAAAGCTCGCGGAATTAAATTATTTTTTTCTAAAGCTGTTTTCGTGGCGGAATAAAGGATCGAATTTAAAGCTTGTTGGTCAGCAAATCGGACTTCCGTTTTTCTTGGGTGTACATTCACGTCAACCATCGCCGGATTTATTTTTATATTTATTATAAAAACAGGTTTTTTATTTTCCATTAACATTGAGTGATAAGCGGAAGCAATCATATTGGCAAAAATATGATGCTGGATGTATCTTCCGTTAACGAAAAAATACTGATGCTGAGAAGTGCTTCTGGACAACAAAGGTTTGCCTATAAATCCATCAATACTAAATTCACTTCCTCCGTAAAAAATAGGAATCATAGCGTCGCTTGTGCCTTTACCAAATATGTCTGCAATTCTGGAAATCAAGTCAGTGGATTTTGGTAAATCGGAAATCACTTTTTCATTATGTACAAGCTTGAAAGCGATATTTGGATTAGCAAGCGCAATATTATCAAACATCGTAGTTATGTGCCCAAGTTCTGTACTTTCCTTTTTTAAAAATTTCTGTCTCGCAGGAGTATTAAAAAACAAATCATATACTTCAATAATTGTCCCGACAGGAATGCCGACATCGTTTACAGAAATTATTTCTCCGCCTTTAATATTTATTTCAGTTCCGGAAATATCTTCAGGATTTTTGCTCTTAATTATCATGTTTGAGACAGAAGCTATACTTGGCAAGGCTTCGCCTCTAAACCCCATTGTGTTAATTTTCCATAAATCTGATTCGCAGGAAATTTTGCTTGTAGCATGCCTTTGAACACACATCATTAAATCATCGCGTGACATCCCAGACCCATTATCAAAAACCTTTATAAAAGTTTTTCCGGAATCTTTTATCTCAACAACAATCCTGTCCGCTCCTGCATCTATACTGTTTTCAACTAGTTCTTTTACCACACTCGCAGGCCTCTCTACGACCTCACCGGCGGCGATTTGATTTACTAGGTTCTCAGGTAAAAGTTTGATTATTGACATCTTATTTCGTTGAATAATTCACAACTATTTCGAAAGTTTGAGTTTTTCCGTCTTTGAAAACAGCTGTAAATCTAAAAGTGTTTTTACCAATTCCAAGATTTCCAAATGTTTGGCTGGCTTTATAAGAAAAATTTGGATCGCCTTCTTTAAAGTTTTTCAAAGTATATGAATCTTTAACAGTTTTTCCATTTTTTATAAATTCAGATTCAACGGAAACTTTTGTTGTGTCTGAGGAAATTGTTCCCAAAAATACAACAGGTTGAGTGGTTAAAGTCACATCATTTTCAGGACTGGTAATTTTTATAAAACTTGTAGATACAGGCTCCTCAACTTTTTTTGACTCAGCGGCAGTTCCATCAATTACTTTTACAGCTTCCACTTTCTTGGTCTCCGCTACAGTTTTAACGTCTTCTTGAACAAGTCCAAGTTTTGTTTGCAGGTCTTTCACCTCAATCTGCAATTTTTCAATCGCGTCCTTTTGCTCTTTTACATCATCAATATAGGGGATCCTGCACCCTGACAAGACAATAGATGATAAAACAACGATAGAAATTATTGAGATTTTTTTATACATACATTTTGATTAATCAAATAGTTCTGCAGGCGCAGATAATAACAAAAATCCGCATTAACTTCCACTCCTTTTCTTTATTTCGTCAAGCTTTTGTAATGCTTGTATGGGAGTCAAAGAATCGATATCAAGAGTACGAAGTTCATTTAAAATTCCATGAGTGCGATCTGAAGCCTCAAACAATTTTAATTGAGACGGATCAAACGATGGTTTATTAATCCTTTTATTCTCAAGATCCACTAAAACTTCTTTTGCCCTCTCAACAATTTCGCGTGGCAATCCTGCAAGTTTTGCGACCTCAATTCCATAACTTCGATCAATTCCACCTTCAATTATTTTATACAAAAATACGACGCCGTCTCGTTCGTTTTCTTTAACAGCCACGCTCAAATTTTTGGCTGAAGCAAGCCCGTCGACCAGTCCAATCAATTCATGATAATGAGTTGCAAAAAGAGTTTTTGCTTTTACAAAATTATGAATATATTCAGTAATTGCCCACGCAATACTTACGCCGTCGTAAGTGGATGTTCCACGTCCGACTTCATCCAAAATTATCAAACTTTTTTTAGTCGCATGATTTAAAATATGAGATGTTTCCTGCATCTCAACCATGAAAGTACTTTCACCCTGTATCAAATTATCGCTAGCTCCCACACGTGTAAAAATTCGATCAAATGTTGGCATTCTAACTCCATCAGCAGGGACAAAACTTCCTATCTGAGCCATTAAAACCGTTATCGCGACCTGTCTCAAATAAGTAGATTTTCCTCCCATGTTTGGTCCCGTGATTAACAAAAATCTTAAATCATCGTTCATGTTTAAATCATTCGGAACAAAATTTGAAGATTCATTCAAGCGCTCTATCACAGGATGTCTGCCATTTATTATTTTAAAAGAATTATCATTTTCAAGAATTTCCGGACGACAATAATTATTTTTCACGGCATTAAAAGCAAAAGTCGAAAAAACATCAAGGAGTGCAATAGCTCTTGCACAAGCCTTTATTTCACTCATCTGTTTTACTACCTCCATTCTAACTTTATAAAAAATTTCATATTCAAGTTGTTTTATTTTTTCTTCGGCATTCAAAACTTTTTCTTCATATTCTTTTAATTCAGGAGTGATAAATCTTTCAGCATTTACCAAAGTTTGTTTACGGATATAATCATCGGGAACCGCAGACAGATTAGTATTACTAATCTCTATGTAGTAACCGAAAACGCTATTGAATTTTATTTTCAAAGAAGAAATTCCAGTTCTTATAATTTCTCTTTCTTGTAAATTTTTTATAAAAGTTTTTCCTTCCGTGCCGATATTTCGCAGCATATCCAATTCTTTATCGAAAGAATCTTTGATTATTCCGCCTTCTCTTACTGTTGAAGGAGCGCTGTCAACAATTGCTTTATCAATCAATTCCGTAAGCAAAGAAAAATCTCCAAGATCCGAAATTAAATTTTCAATTCCGGAAAAATTTGAAAGTTTTTTTATCAGAGGTAAAACTTTCAAAGAATTTTTTAATGCAACAAGGTCGCGTGCGTTCCCTGTACCAAGGCTTAAACGACTAAGTAATCTTTCAATGTCAAAAATTTCATTCAACATTTCACGCAAATTTCTTAGCAACGTGGAATCTGCAACAAAGAAAGAAACTTTATTTAATCTGTCGTCAATTTCAGATTTTTTGAGCAAAGGATGAAGCAAGAAATTTCTAATCATACGGCCACCCATTGGGGTTTTTGTATTGTCCAGAATTGAAATTACACTTCCTTCTTTTTTGTCGCGGGAAGTGTAAAAAAGTTCAAGATTTCTGATACAAGCCTGATCCAAAATCATAAAATCAGAAACGCAGTAAGAAGAAATTTTTTGAATATGTTTAATGTCGGACTTTTGTGTTTCGATTAAATATTCATAAAGCATAGCACTTGCAAAAGTAGAAGAAGGCTTGTCATCGAGCCCAAAAACACTCAATGAATGAATGTTAAAATATTTTTTCAAACTTTCTTCAGGCTCTTTCGCATAAGAAAAAGGAAACGCATAAATATTTCGTAAACCTTTTAGAAAATTTAAAAGATTTTCTTTGGCATTTGAATCGTAAATTATTTCTGCGGGGCTTATTCTCCAAAGCTCTGAGCCAAGTTCATTCAAGTTTTTTACCTCAGTGGAATGAAAATCTCCAGTGGTGATATCGCAGTAAGCAAAGCCAAAAAAACCGTTTTGCTCATATGCACATGCGACATAATTATTTGTTCTGCTATCAATAATATTTTCATCAAAAGTTGTTCCGGGCGTCACCACACGAGTAACTTCTCTTTCAACAATTCCTTTGCCGTTCGGTTCAGTAATCTGATCGCAAATCGCAACTTTTTTCCCCGCACGAGTTAATTTCGAAAGATAATTATCAAGCGCATGATAAGGAATTCCGCACATCGGTACGCCATGTCGTGCCGTTAACGCAATTTGCAAAATTTTTGAAGCATTTTGCGCGTCTTCAAAAAACATTTCATAAAAATCCCCAAGTCGAAACATCAAAATAGCATCTTTATGAATTTCTTTAATTTTATGATATTGCGCCATCATCGGCGTAACTTTTTCCATAAACCTAATTTAAATTGCCCTTGGAAAAAAGCTTAGCAAAGATTTTAAGAAAATTTAATAAAAATTTAATGTCCTGACTTTACAATATTTAAATTAATGGTACCACGTCAATATAAGTACATCGTTTTATTATAACAATTTTCGCAATACACTTTTTCTTTTCTTTCGGGAGCATAACTTGTCTTAAAACTTTCTTTGCATTTACCGGAATGATCATGTCCGGCAGTCTCGCACATGCATTCCCTGTCATGCAAAACTAGAGGATTCATTAAACTTTTCCTATAATAATATCGGCAGTCTATACACAAATGAGGCAAAGGAATGCCAAGTTTTTTGTAAAATAAAAATTCTTTTTGAACAATTTTGAAACTTTTTTCACATTTATCACAGCGAAAAATTTCTTTCCAAACAATTTTCCCATTTCCCATATCCCCATCCGTAGAAATATTTTTGATGTCATCCGATATATTCTCAAATCTGATCGTTTCTTTCCCAAAAGATCCGGGGAGATTTTTTTGCCATCTATATCCTAAGTCAATGACGGATTTTTCATCAAGTGGATGCCATTCTTGAGCTGATGTTTCATTGTAAGCAAATGGACATAAATCTGCAGGAAAAAACTCTCCATATTCTCCGGACTTTTTCATATCATCTATTATTTTTTCTCTCAACGCAAAATATTCTTTCTCAGAATATTGTTTATTTAAAATACAAAAATTTTTTCGTTTCATCCCTACACACCCAAACAAATTTTGACATGAATGACAATTATCAGAGTATGCAACAAATTTACATTTCCAACAAAAAACACTCATCATTACGTTGTAGCCATTATCAGGAGTGATGCAGTCATAGCAAAGTTCACAATTTCCGGAGCTATAACATTCGTATGAATCCTTGCCGATGTCCCCATTTGCCATCCATTTACAGTCATGCAAGCCTCGATAATTGTAACATTCAATCGCATTTTTTGAATTCACAAGATTGTCACCTGTGCATCCGTCGCAGTTTATGAAATTAGCATATCTTCGTGGAGTATTTGCGATAAATTTCAAAAATTCTTGTCTGTATTTTTCACGATTTTTCCACGAACCGATATTTATTGCGGCAAGTTTTTCAGAATATTCTTCTTTGGAATATTGTTTGTTCAATATGTGATATTGCTTATTCCTCAGCCCGGAACAAAAAAGACAATTTTTGCAGTTTTTTAAATCAAAACAAAACATACAATCGGTTGATTCGGAGCATTGCAATAAATCTTGGCAATTATAAGAATTTTCACAAGAAACACAATTGTACATTAACTGCGATTCATTAACGAAATAGTTATCTACGCAATCTTTATCGTGATTAATCTGAAAGCCATACATACAATCTTGTATATACCATGCGGCAAGTACAAGATAGCAATCTTTGGCAAATGCGACATCGTAAGTATATTCGCAATTCTCGCTACCAGTTCCATTATCATTCATCATTGCAAGTTTTGGAACATCTTTCAAAAGTTCTTTATATTGCTTAAAAAAAGATTTTCCAAAATCGAAATCTCGACGATAAGTTGAGGAATCCCATTTGTCAGACCAAAAACATTCATGACAATAAACATTTTTTACGAATACAGGATCGTAAACAGAAATAATTTGTTTTTTGCACAAAGCACAATTCCCCTGATAATAATATCTTTCATTCCTGAATGTAAGTCTCGTTCTGTCCCTACACGAAGGACATTTTGTAGGGTTCGAAACTTTAAATTTTTCATAAAAAACCTCATCCTCAGGAGCTATAAAAAAATCTTTTTTACACGATGTGCATGTCCTATTTCCCATCCCTGTCAATTTTAAATTATGTCTGCAGTATAACATAAGCTAAAGATTTTAAGATTTTTTAACAAAAATTTAATGTCATTACCTTACAATAAGACAAATTTATTGGTTTTTAACTCAAAAAGCTGATATAATAAAAGTAAGATAATCTTACTTTTAACAATTATTTATATATGAACCAGATACAAGTCACAAGTGTTTCCTCAAAGGGACAAGTTGTAATCCCGACTAACGTCAGGGAAAGCATGAAAATTACATCAGGCACCAAGCTTATTATGTTTACAGATGGGGAAAACTTATTGCTTAAACCTATACAGCTTCCTAAATTCGAAACTTTCAAAAAACTTTTGAAGGAAAGCAAAAAGATAATTGATAAAACAAATATTAAAGTCGGAGATATAAAGAAAATAATCAAACAAACTCGTAATGAAAATCGTTCTTGATACAAATGTTCTTATCTCGGGAGTATTTTGGAAGGGGTCGCCACGCACAGTCCTTACTTTATGGGCAAAACAAAAGATTCAAATTTTAGTTACAAAAAATATACTGACAGAATATATGCGAGTGCTTCATAAAATCGATAAAAAAGGAGATGAGACAATAAAATGGGGAACTTTTATTGTTGAAAATTCCAAAATGATAGAAGACAAAAATATTACAAATATTTGCAGGGACAGCGAAGATAACAAATTTTTAAATTGTGCTATTGAAGGAAAAGCAAAATACATTGTCAGCGGAGATGACGACTTATTATCACTCAAAACAATCAGGGAAATAAAAATAATAACTCCAGTACGATTTTTGAAGTTGTATAAAAAGCTCTAACACAATGACCACTTGCCCAAGATGGAGCGGTTTCGTGGAGCCACTACCCGGAATTGAACCGGGGACCTCTGCTTTACGAAAGCATTGCTCTACCAGCTGAGCTATAGTGGCACAGAGCTGATTCTAGGACATCGGCACTCAGTCGTAAAGCAAAAATAAAATTCCAAACAATTACTACACCAACACCCCCTGCCCACCGAGCGCATAGTTTCCCCTTACGCGTTTCAATGAAAACATTTTATCGAAGAATCCGCGTCTCTTAGCATTAAATCCGTTTTTCCAACTGCCACCACCTATAAAGCTTTTTGTCTGCATTTTCACTGCAGGTTTTTTAACTTTGTGAGTGTCGATTGTTAGTGTGATAAACATAAGTTTTGGGGTTAGAGAAATAACGTCTCGTTTAAATAACGAGAAATACGTCTTAATTTTTTATAATTTTTTCCGATCTATCTTCTAATATTGCCTAATCAGTCCGGTAACAACTCCTTGAATCGTCAAAGATTCTTTTGGATAAATATCTTTATAATTCTTGTTTTCAGCTTTCAAATAAAATTTTCCATTTTCTTTTACTAGTCTCTTCAAAGTATTTCCTTCGTCAATCAACGCAACAACTATATCACCCTCTCTAGGCTGTTTTTTTATATTTACAAGAACCAAATCTCCCTCAACAATTCCTGCATCTATCATGCTTAAGCCCGTTACTTTCAAGAAAAAATAATCTGTATTGTTTTTAGCCAATTCTTCCCCGACTTTCATCCATCCTTCAACATATTCATCTGTAACAACAGGTCCGCCGGCCGGAACAAATCCCAAGATCGGCAAACTGAAAGCGCCCTCATCAAGCTTTTCTTTAACACTATTCAAAAGTCCAATTCCGCGAGGAGTATCATCTTTTTGGATGTATCCTTTTTCTTTAAGAGCACTCAAATGTTTAAGAATGCTATTGTCGGAACTGACTCCGAAATGTTCGCGCATTTCGCGTAAAGTAGGGGACTTGCCGTAAGCCAACTGATATTCTTCTATAAATTTTAGTACGGCTTCCTGCTTTTCTGTTAATACTTGATCCATATAGTTTTTTATAAGGTAAGTGTATGCTCACCCCTAATATAGGTGAGTACGCACTCACCGTCAATAGTATTTTAATAAAAAAGTTGAAAGAATTGAATTATATGTCGAAGATGTTTAAAACTCCATATTTAAAACTCCTAGAAATTGGCTTTAGAATGAGAAAATCTCGATGACTATTATATCTTCTTATAATCTCGTTATATTTCTTTACTTCACTCTTTGCGCTATCAAAAACGCCGGCCATTTCACTTTTTACTTCAAGAAAAACGGTATCTTTCAAAATATCCGGATTCACTTTTGCAATTTCAAAAAGTTTTTCCAAAGTATCTGAAATATCATGTTCATACGCTATCTTATTAGCTGTTGGCATTGATTCTTTTGAGGCTATCGCCCTCTGTGCAATCAATTGCTCGACCAACTGCTCCTGCCCGCTCACATGCCTTCTAAAGGACTCTACAAGAAGAGGAACCAAATCCTGTCTTTTTCTTATTTTTTCATCCAAAACCTCCCACTGATTTTCACTGTCCAACTTCAAATGTTTCAAATGTCTAAAACCAACAATCCCCCAAAGCACTAAGACAAAAATCACTGCACCGACTATGATAAAAATATTTACGAGATCCATTATTTTTTAAATTTATTAATGATATCAACAATTAAACTTGTCCCATTCACGACCTTCGCGCTTTTGTTTATATCGTTATTAAAAGCGTAATCGATAGTTTTCAAAAATTCATTTGCGACAATATTTCCTGAAATCATTGACCATCCGAATTTTCTCACAAAAACCTGTGCATTTGCAATCTGTTCCCCACGACTGGCATGCAGAGCAAGTGGAATAATCAAAACCTTCTTTTGCATGAGAGCAAGCTCAAAAAGACTATTCGCACCACCGCGCGAAACGACCATTTCGCTCATTGCAAAAATATCTTTTAAAGGTTCATCCAAAAATTCATATTGTCTATATCCTTCCTTATGTACGCCCAAATCAAGATTTCCTTTTCCTGTGATATGTACGACTTGATATCTCTTCAAAAGTTCATTTAAAGAATCGCGAACCAAATCATTTATTTGTTTTGCGCCGAGACTTCCACCCATTACTAAAATCACAGGACGGTGCATATCCAAGCCTGTAAACTTGTGTCCACTCTCAGCATTTCCCTGAAGAATACTTTCTCTGACAGGATTTCCTGTAACAATAACTTTTTTCAGCAAAGATTTTGAAAGAAAACTTTTTGTTTCCTCAAAACTTAAACAAATTTGTTTTGAAAATTTGAAGGAAATTTTATTTGCCAAACCAGGACTAACATCTGATTCATGCGAAATTACCGGAAGTTTTAAAATTCTTGCCGCAATTACAACCGGCACTGCAACATACCCTCCTTTACTAAAAACAACGTCAGGAGAAAATTCTTTAAGAGCCTTATATGCTTGAATAATTCCGGTAGGAACTTTTAAAATATCTACAAAATTTTTCCACGAAAAATATCTTCGTAATTTTCCACAATGAACTCCGACAAAAGGCACGCCTACGCGCTCCATCATTCCGGCCTCGACACCACCTTTTGATCCGATATAAAGAATTTCCGCGCCACCGCGCTTTCTAATTTCTTCGATAACGGCCATATTGGGGATAATGTGACCTGCGGTTCCCCCACCTGTTAATACTATTCTCATGGTGACTTGTGTTTTGTGAAAGATTTAAAAGAATTCCGACTGCAACCAAGCATGATATAAGAGATGATCCTCCATAACTGACAAAAGGCAAAGTAATTCCTGTAACAGGGAAAAGCCCTGTATTCACGGCAATATTAACAAACGCCTGCACGGTAATCCACATCGTAAGCCCTATCGCCAGCAAAGTTTCAAAACTTCCCTGCGATTTACTCGCAATTTCATATCCACGCAAAGCAATAACAAAATACGCAAGAATAACAAAAACAATTTTTATAAATCCAAGCTCTTCCGCGCTTGCCGCAAAAATAAAATCATCGGACGCTTGTGGCAACCAATAAGATTTTTGCACTCCCTGAGTAAGCCCTTTTCCGAAAGCTCCGCCGCTTCCGACAGCGATATTCGCTTGTTGCGACTGCCAACAATAATCCTCGACACACTCTTCATCAACTTTTGTAAATCCTTGAAATCTCTCACGCACATGAGGCACGGCAAGAATGACTATCAGCATTCCGATAATTCCGAAAAGAAGCAGGACTCCGATATGTTGTAATTTTGCACCGGCCATGAAATACATCGATACGGCGATAAGCGCAAGAGTAAGCGTTCCTCCAAAATCATTTTGCATAATTATAGGCAAAATAATAATTCCACAAATTATACAAAACGGAATAAGCCCTTGTTTAAAGTCCTCTATATAAGCCTGTTTTTTGCTAAACCAATACGCCAGATAAAGTATGATAGCCAATTTCGCAAACTCGGAAGGTTGCAAAGATGTATTAAAAAGAACAAGCCAGTTTTGTGCAATTGTTCCAAAAGTACTTCCGAAAACAAGAACAAATAAAAGCATCAGAACGATAGCTCCATAAAACGGAGTTGCAATTTTTCTCCAAAATTTTATAGGAAGTTTGTAAGAAATGTAAAACGCCAAAAGCCCTATTCCAAGCCGAAAAAGATGTTTTTTGAAAAGCAAATAACAATCGACATTCGCATCACTGCAATTTGGATAAAGTATATCCGGAGCGGAAAGTGCAATCGATTTTGGCACTCCGATGCTTGTAATCATAACAAGCCCGAAGATTAGCAGAAAAACTACGCTTAAAAAAAGAGGAGTATCAAATTTAAAAACATTTTTCATCAAAAAAAAATTATGTCCGACGCGAATATTACTGGTTTTAAACCAAAATAGCAATTATAATAAGTCGCGTGAAAAAAGTATTTCTGAAAATTATATATCTCGTTTTAGCCGTAACACTGATAGATCAAACGGTGAAGTTTTTTATCGAAAAAAACTTCTCTGAAATAACGAACAACAACACGGGAATAGCCTTTGGAATCAACATCGGAAACATCTGGACGATAGTGATTTTAAACATAATTTTGATGGCGGTTGTCGTATATGCGGCAAAAAGAGAATTGCAAATTAAACACGCACTTGCTCAAGTTTTTATTGCCATGGTTTTGGGCGGAGGAATCGGAAATCTTCTAGACAGAATTTTTAGAGGATATGTCGTGGATTACATTTCAATATGGATTTATCCATCATTTAATATCGCCGATATTTGTATCTCGGTAGGAATTATCGGAATGATAATTTTTTTCAATAAAATAAAAAAATAATCACACTAAATTCTGTTCTAGAACTTTTTGCATTACATCTTTCGGAGCTTTTTTATCTGTAAGAATTTCAAACTGTTTTACTGCCTGACAGAAAAACATTTTATCTCCGGTAATGTATTTTTTGTCTAGCTCCTGAGCTTTTTTAATAAGAGGAGTAATCAAAGGGTTGTATGCTATTTCCATAAAACATTCGAAATTTTTCAAATATTCATCACTAAAATATTTTCCGATTTCAGAAAAATCTATGTCTTTGTTTAGTGTCCAAATCGATGAAGTATTGATGAAAACATTTCCGCTTTTTTTCTCGTCTGTAGTCCCAAGTCCGACAATTTCAACTCCAAACATTTCAGAAAATTCTTTCGCCAATTTTTCTGCATTTTCTTTTGTGCGATTTACAATACAGGAAACTTTCCCGCCATTTTTTAAAATTCCATAAACAACAGCACGAGATGCTCCACCAGCGCCAAAAATCACAGCATTAACATTTTTTAAATCACTAAAAACTTCGCGTAAAGCCTCCACCGCTCCTACAAAATCAGTATTATATCCATACAAAAATCCACCTTTATTTACAACCGTATTTACAGCTCCGATTTTTTTTGCATCTTCATCGAGCACATCGATATATCTCAAAATCTCCTTTTTGTACGGCAACGAAACAGACAATCCGGCAATAGGTTCTTGTCGGGCTTCAACAATAAATTTCGAAAGTTCATTTTCCGGAATTTCAAAAACTCCATACTGCGCATCAACGCCAATTTCCTTAAAAGCGGCATTGAATACGACAGGGGACAATGAATGTCCCGCAGGGTAAGCTAAAATTCCATAAGTGTTTGTCATAAGAAAACATTATCATAAAAAACAGAAAACTGTTAATATTGAGGCGCAATAATAAAATAATATGTTTAAAATCGGAGTTTTGGCGTCAACGAAAGGAACAGATCTGCAAGCCATTATTAATGAAATGAAAGCCGGCAAAATGGAAGGCGTAGAACTAGCAGTAGTGATAAGCAATAAAAAAGATGCTTATGCCCTTGAAAGAGCAAAAACACAAGGCTACAAAACAATTTTTGTTGATCCAAAAAATCTTTCACGCGAAGAATTCGACGAAAAAATCGCAAACCTCCTCGAAGAAAATAAAGTCGATTTGGTAGTACTTATCGGATACATGCGAATACTCACACCAAATTTCGTTCGTAAATTTCCACATAAAATAATAAATGTACATCCAGCACTTATTCCAAAATTTTCAGGGAAAAATTTCTTTGGCGCAAATGTGCACGAGGCGGTAATAAAATCAGGAGAAAAAGAAACCGGAATGACAATTCATTATGTTGACGAAGAAGTGGATGCAGGAGAAATAATTTTACAAAAAAAATGCGAGGTTTTGCCCATAGACACAAAAGAAACACTTAAAGAAAAAGTGCAGGCATTGGAAAAAAAGTGGTATCCTGAAATAATTCGTCAAATTGCAAAAGGAAAATAATTTTGATTTTTCAAAATTTTCGTATATCTTAATCTCACGGGCAGATAATATAATAAAATGAAATATCCAATTCCTTTCGACGAAAGGGAGTTAAAATTAAA
>Ga0172379_10004422_pt1 | contig 20804 bp, 23 predicted proteins | sample GrowelOW334metaG_FD_119756 | JGI IMG/M metagenome (GOLD analysis project Ga0172379, IMG submission 119756) | Groundwater microbial communities from an aquifer near a municipal landfill in Southern Ontario, Canada - Groundwater well OW334 metaG | ecosystem: Environmental > Aquatic > Deep...
TTCATTCAACTCATCTGTTCCGCTTTTGGCAATTTCCATCGCTTTGCTTGTACTCTCAGCGGTTTGGGTTGCTTTGCCACTGCTTACTTTTGCCGTTTGTTTGATTTGTTCGATGGAAGCGGACGTTTGGGAAACAGCGGAGAAGGTTTGGCTTGCACCTGAGGAAACTTGTGCGGTTGTTGCAAGAATCTCATTGGTTGCACTGTTGAGGGCGAAAATGGCTTCTTTAATGCTACTAATAGGAGAAATGATTGTTTTTAGCATAAAGATGACACTAATCACCGCTAAAATAAGAGCCAACAAAGTGCCGATGATAATGACATTATTCGTTGTATGAATGACAGCATCAGAATCTTTAGCCCGAACATCCAAAAGTGCTTTTTCTTTTGTTTCAAATACTTTCATCTGCACTCGAAAAGCATCAAAATAAGGTTTCCCCTTTCGTTGTCCAACCAACGCACTCATTATGTCATTGATACGGGGTGAGTTGTTTAGTGCCTTACGCTTTTGAATATATTGATCATGAATACTTTCCCAAGCATTTAACGATTTTTCAGCTTCAATCAAAGCTTCAAGCGACTCTTTATTTCTAGTCATTTGTTTTAAATCTTTTATCAAAACAGGATAAGCTTGACTCCCTTCTACATACGGTTCCAAATAGGTCAGATTCCCCGTTAAGAGATAGCCTCTCTCTCCCGCCTCCATATTCAAAGCAGCTTTCTCAACATCATTTCCCATTTCGATCACCTGATACGTATGGGATACATGCGTATAACTATCGACCACTCCGTTAAAATTAATCAAGCCGATTATATTGACCAACCCAACCAACACGAGAGGCAATAACCCCCCACCCAATATCTTCTGCTTCAAACTTAAATTACTGAACATTGTTTCTCCCTTGATCTATATCGAGTTTATAGTATTGAGCATCGTCAATAAATCAGATGCCATAATTCCATCCGATAGTTCCACCACCTCTTGTGGCTGCATTCGCTCAAGCGCCATTTTTGCATTGCTAATATGTTTCATCGAAGCTTTACTTTTCCCCTCTTTTTTCAAGATATTCCCGAGAATCACATGTGCCATAATCAAACCGTTATTTTGATAAAGAGCCTGTCGCAAAGCAACTTTTGCCCCCTCAATATCACCCGATTCGAGCATCTTAAGAGCACTATGATAGTGTATACACTCTTTATCTTCATTTAACTTTTGACGTTCAATATTATTATTCTCGCTAGATTGTACTCTATGGGTGGCTACTTCCTCATAGATATTTAGTTCCTGTTCCACAAAAATAGGCGCAGGTACTACCGTGGGAATGGAAACCTTTTGAATGCAATACCCCTTGCGTATACACTGCGAGTGAGGGAAATCAAATATTCCCATACTGTACTCGGTTGCCGTTGTCGCCAGCCATCCCCCCTCATTAAGGAGAGAGAAAAGTTTCTCTACAACCTGTTTGGCTTTTTCAATCTCAAAATAGATCAAAACATTATTGAGAAGAATCAGATCAAATCCACGTCCATCAGGGGGCAAACACAGTGAAACCTCATCCATAATATTGTGATACTTGAAATGAGCCATTTTTTGTATCTCTGGATGAAGACGATAGTTCCCTTTCATACATTCAAAATAGTTTCTATACTCTTCAGGCATTTGTCGAAAGGAATATTGGTTAAATATCCCCTCTTTCGCTTGATTCAGCGCATCTGGATTTATATCCGTTCCCAATAGATAAAGGTTCCAACTCTCACAATAGGGGATCATTTTTCCTACCATCATAGCAACCGAATAAAGCTCCTCAGCATGACTGCACCCCACCGACCAAATCGATAAAGAGCGGTCGTTTTTTGCAATAATTTGAGGGATAATAATATGTTCGAATGTATCAAAAAAAGCAAGGTCCCGAAAAAAATAACTCTCACCCACACTAAACTCACGGGCAAGTGCTTGTATCACTTTATTATCCATCGGATGGGACTCGATATATTGGATACAAGAAGCACTATCACGGCACTCAAGTTCTTGAGTAATTCGGCTCATCTTTGAATCAAAACTTGGAGCATCAATCTCTATTTTCCATCCCATATTTTGATTTAAAAAGTGCTCTACTTTCTCAATCAGTTCCATTATTTTCTACCTTTTACTTCGAATTAAAAATCATAGTAGACGTATCATAACACAATCTAAAATCTAAAAAAGTACCTTTTAAGCCAAAGAGGCATAGGATTTCATTTTTAAAATTCAATCAATAAGGAAATTACTCTGCAAACAGATGACGTTAAAATTATTTTTATGAGTTTTGTTATCCTCATTTTTTTTGGGGCGATATTGCTTATGCTCCCTTTTGCCCATCATGGCTCGCTCTCTTTTATTGATTCTATATTTACCGCCACTTCTGCTGTTTGCGTAACAGGACTTATCGTCAAAGATACCGCACTCGATTTTACCCCATTTGGGCACGTCATCATCCTCACATTGATTCAAATCGGTGGTTTGGGCTACATGACAGCCGTTACCTTCTTTGCTCTAATGCGCGGTAAGAGACTGGGACATCGTGACCGATTGATTCTCAAAGAGTCGTTAAATCATCCGGGGATGGACGGGATTTTTCGATTCTTAAAAATTGTTTTTGCCAGTATCATTATTATCGAAGTAACAGGGGCCATCATCCTCACCCTCCGTTTCTGGCACGATATGCCCTTTGGGAGTGCCGTTTGGTTTGGTCTTTTTCACTCTATCTCTGCCTTTAACAACGCTGGTTTTTCTCTTTTTAGTACCAATCTTATGGACTATCGAGGGGATCTAATCATCAACATCACGATTCCATTACTTGTTATCCTCGGTGGTTTAGGATATTTAGTTCTTTTAGAACTTTATAACTATCGTAGACAATCACTGATGCGTCTCTCAACCCATACAAAGCTTGTTTTGTGGACAACAGGATTCTTGATACTTAGCAGTATGGCAATCATACTTTCACTTGAATGGACGAATCCAAAATCACTTGGCTCTATGGACACCTACGAAAAAATTCTCTCCGCATGGTTCGCTGCAGTCAACTACCGTACAGCAGGATTCAATACGATTGATTTCTCAACTTTTAACGATTCTGATCTCTTTTTTGGAACGGTATTCATGGTCATCGGGGGAAGTCCAGGAGGAACCGCTGGCGGTATCAAAACCACTGCTTTTGCCCTTGCTATCATCGGAGTTTGGTTCACATTACGCGGGGAGAGTAATCCTCATGTTTTTAGACGAAGTCTCTCATCGTATCAGATCAACAAAGCGTATGCGATTATCTTCGTTGCTTCGTTTTATATATTGATTTCAACCGTTTTGCTCAATGAAAGCGAACATCTCCATTTTGTCCGTACACTTTTCGAAACATGCTCCGCATTCGCTACGGTTGGAGTATCGACAGGTGATGGTGGAGTCCTCAGTTACAGTGCCCTCTTTAGTGATTTGGGAAAAACAAATATTATTCTCTTGATGTTGATGGGGCGGATCGGTGTTTTTGCCTTCACTATCGTTCTCGTGGGAAAAGCAATGCAAAGCCGTATTAAATACGCAGAAGGAAAGGTTATTATATGACGTATGTAGTTATTGGATTAGGAAAATTTGGGTTTCATGTCGCCAAAGGGTTGGCACAACAAGGGGAAACCGTTATCGCTATCGATAACGATGAAGAGAAAATCCGTAATATCAACGAATATGTTCAAGATGCTATTATTCTTGACTCCTCTGATCCGCGTGCGTTACGCGAAGCAGGTATTGCCGATGCAGAAGTTGCTATTGTCAGTATCGGTGAGCACCTAGAAGCTAGTATCCTCACCGTTATGGCACTCAAAGAGATCGGTATCGAAACAGTGGTTGCAAAAGCGATCACCCAAGTACACGGTCAAATTCTCTCTAAACTTGGTGCTGCCAAAGTAATCTATCCTGAAATGGAATCAGCGAAAAAGCTGGTCAAAAAAATCGTTGCGAATATGCACTATGAGACGATTGATCTCTCTATTACAATGAAGCTTGCCAAAATGACTGTTCCTCAATTTTGGGTAGGTATCTCCATCCTTTCCCCTATCTTTGAAAATGAATTTGAAGTTAAACCCATCGCCTACAAACACCAAGGGGAGTGGCACACCTCATTTGAAAAAAATGATATTCTCGAAAAAAATGATATTCTCGTTGTTCTTGGCAATAGCAACAATGTTGAAGCCCTTAGTAAAAAAGTTTAATGAGATTTAGCTCTTTATGCTTATTTTTAACTGCAACTTTTTTATCTGCTTCCGATATTCAGCCCTCTTTGCAATGGGGTGAAAATGTCACAGGAGTAGTTACCCATTTTCACTCTGACGCAAAAACTATTGCCCTAACCTTCGATGCGTGTGGTGGAAGTGCTAAAAGTTCTCAATACGATGAAAAGCTCATACAATTTTTGATAGATAACCATATCCCTGCCACACTTTTTATCAACGCACGCTGGATTGATAGCAACCCTGATATTTTTAGGACACTCGCCCACAATCCTTTGTTTGAAATCGCCAATCATGGAACGGCACACAAACCCCTCTCTACGGATGGAAAAAGTATTTATGGGATTCAAGGGACAGTCTCAGAGAGTGAAGTGATCGCTGAAATAGAAGGAAATAATGAGAAGATTTTCGCCCTTACGGGGAAACATCCCCATTTCTTCCGTTCAGGAACCGCTTATTATGATGAGAAAGCCGTTGCTATTGCACGAGAACACGGTATGGAGATTGGAGGGTTTTCAGTGCTTGGGGATGCAGGAGCTACTTTTAGCCCACCAAAGGTAGCCCAACAGCTTCTAAGTGCACATAGCGGTGATATTGTTATTTGTCACATGAACCACCCCGAAGGAGGGACACGGGAAGGAATAATAGAGGGGGTCAATGCTCTGCTCAAAGAGGGATTTACTTTTGTCCGCTTGAGTGATGTGAAAGAAAATCTTGTAAGAATTCCCTAACATCATCATTAAAATAGTCGACTAGAGGCCTATTTTTGAAACATCTCGTATCGATACTGCATCATCGAGGTATCTTCACGATTTCCCCACTCTTTCATCGACGCATCGTATAAACGGACATTTTTATATCCAAGTACACCGTTGAGGACGAAATAGTTAAAAGAGGTTTCAAGTCCTCCAGTACAATAGACAAGAACTTCTTTGTTTTTATCTAAACCATACCCCTCTTTAAAGAGACTTTCCAACATTTTTTTATCTTTTAATACATACTCTTTATCGACCGAATAGTTCCACGAGTAGCTCATACCGCCTTTAATATGACCATTACGTTTAACTGTTGCAGTAGGAGTGACACCTAAATACATATCGCTTGGTCGTGCATCGATCATAGGCAGTTGACCAAGATGATTTTTCACATAGGTAATATCGGCAATTTTAGAGACATCGACTTTTGCTTTGTAGTTGCTTGGAGCCATTTGCGGTTTCTCTTGGGTAAGGGAAAGTTTACTGTTTTTCCACCCTTTTAGTCCACCGTCCAAAAGTGCCACATTTTTGATTCCATGATAGTTCAATGCCCAATAAATATAGCTGGCTTTGAGAAGATCTTTTGGTTCATTGATCGGAGAATAAAGGACTATCTCACTTTTTTCATCGATTCCCAAGGCATTAATCTCTTTTTCAATTTCCATGATAGGACGAACAGAAAGAAATGTACCGTTATCAAAACGCCATTTACCGATTGTCGTATGCGCAGCACCTTTGATATGTTCGAACTCATAGCCTTCTCCATCTGACACTTCGATAATTTTAAGCTGTGAATCGTTCTGATGCTCATTAAGCCATTGTGGACTCACAAGAGGATCGATTGCTAATAAAGATAAAGCCGTAGAGCATAAAGTAACCACTATTTTCATATTTTTCCTTTTAAAAAGTTCGAATAATTGTATAGTATTCTTTATTAAATAACATATTTTTCTAAATGATAATATTTAACTTTTATAATAACTGTGTTATTATTCCTCAAGAAAAACTATTTCAAGGATATCTGTATGAAAACATTAATAATATCTGCCCTCGTAGCTTCAAGCGTAATGGGTGCAACACTTGCTGACGATGCTAAAACAGCAGGGTTGAAACCGATCCCATCCAATGCCAAAGCGCTCGAAAAACTCACTTCCAATCCCAAAAATCCGACAACATCGGCAAAAGTAGAGTTGGGTAAAATGCTCTATTTTGATCCGCGCCTCTCTAAAAGTGGTTTGATTAGTTGTAATACGTGTCACAATCTTGCCATCGGTGGAGTAGACGGGATGGCTGCCGCTATTGGGCACAAATGGACGGCTAATCCACACCATTTGAGTTCACCGACTGTTTATAATGCAGTATTTTATAGCCAACAATTCTGGGATGGACGCTCTCCTCATCTCGAAGATCAAGCGCAAGGACCGATCCAAGCAGGTCCAGAGATGGCAGCACCCAAAGAGTTTGTAGTAGGTGTCGTAAACTCTATTCCAACGTACGTGAATAAATTCCAAAAAGCGTACGGTAAAGAGGTCAAAATCACCTTTGAAAAAGTTGCCGATACTATTGCCGTGTATGAGCGTACCCTTGTCACTCCATCCCGTTATGATGATTTCTTGAACGGGAACAAAAAAGCCCTTACAAAAGAGGAACAAAAAGGGCTTAAAACCTTTATTGATAAGGGTTGCGCAACGTGTCATAACGATATAGCTCTTGGTGGAACGATGAATGCGTTCAATATCACAGCGCAATACAAATATATGAATGTAGGTGATTTCAAAGGAGATGCAAACGCAATGGTACGTGTACCGACGCTTCGTAACATCACACAAACCGCTCCTTATTTCCACAACGGTCAAATCGCAACACTTAGTGAAGCCATCAAAGAGATGGGACGTATTCAGCTTGGTGTTGATCTCAACGATAAAGAGACCACCGAGATCGAAACGTTCCTAAAAGCATTAGAGGGTAGAAAACCAACGGTTGTTTATCCAATGCTTCCTGCTTCTACGGTGAAAACGCCGAAAGTGGATGTGGTGAATAACTAAATCATTTTCTCTGTCATACCGTATCACGTATGGTATGACAATACTACAATGAAATCAAATCATAATCTCCTCTACCGTATAATCAAATCAAGAATATTAAAAACAACCGTCATCGCGAGCGAAATACGGCAATTCAAATATTACAGGGTATTTTCTTAAATTTTAATGCAATTATTCCTCTACTAGATATTCTTTTATAGATATGATTAATTCATATTTAATATCTATTGCTCTATAGTGGTTGCTATATAAATACTACCTATCCGAGGAGTCGCCATGCGTCAATATGAAACTTATCACTGTAATAGTTGTGGAAATGAAATCGAAGTACAAAATGTCGGAGGCGGAACTCTTGTTTGCTGTGGTAACGAGATGGAAATGATTACTACTGATCTCACTGCTGTAAATTTAATGAAGGCATTTAGTGGAGAAAGTATGGCACGGAACAAATATGAGTTATTCGCTGATATAGCTCATGATGAGGGGTGGCATACGGTAGAACGTCATTTTCGTGAAGCAGCATTTAATGAAATGTACCATGCCCGCGCCGAATACAAAGCGTATCACAAACTGATTTATGGGTGTGAAGTGGATGCAACACTGGCCAATCTCGACACGGCAATGGCGGGAGAACACTACGAGCACGAAACCATGTATCCTGAGTTCTCTAAGATTGCCAAAGCCGAAGGACACAATGATTTAGCCAGACTCTTCACGGCCATTGGTAAAGTCGAAGTGGAGCATGAACGTGAATATTCTGCTCTTAAAGAAGCTCTCATTGCCGATGGATTCTTTGCGAGTGACGAAGATGAAATCTGGGTTTGCGAAGTGTGCGGTCATATTCATCGAGGGAAAAAAGCACCCGTTGCTTGTCCGTTGTGTAAAGTGGGGCGCGAATATTTCAAACGGGAGTGTTTACTTTAATTACTCCCCTTTTTAGGGGAGAGTATTTATTTACTCTTATCTTTAAAAAAATAGAGAGTAAACTCTATGCTGCTTTGTGCATGGGAAGTAAAATGATAAAACAACTACCCAGGTTTTCTTTACTATTGACCTTAATTTTTCCATTATGATACTCTTCCACCATCTTTTTCACAATAGAAAGCCCAAGTCCAGTTCCTGATTTCGCATGATTTTTTTGGAGCTGACTAAATGGAAGAAAAAGTTTTTTCATCCCCTCTTCACTCATCCCTTCTCCTTGATCACACACCGATAATCGGAAAAACCCATTTGTGTTATCTACTTCATACTCCATGGTAATTGTTGTCTGAGGCAATGAAAACTTAATCGCATTCGAAATAAAATTTAAAAGACACTGTTTAAGCATATCATAATCGCCCCAGAGCATCTCTTCATCTTTAAAATTCTGTATAATCTGAATTGATTTTTGATCTGCCATAGGCTCGATTATCGAATAAACTTCTTTAAACAATTCCATTACTACAATGTACCTAGGTGAAAAATCAATTTTTCCTGATTTAAGTTTTGAAAAGTCTAGAATAGTGTTGACCAAGCGTAACAGATTCTTTCCAGAAATATAAATTTTTTCGATCATCAAGATGCTTAAAGGAGGAATATCACTCCTAGTACTCAAAATTTGTGAGAATCCAATAATAGCATTAAGCGGTGTACGGAGTTCATGACTCATACTTGAAAGAAAGTCGTCTTTACTTTTTTCAGCTGCCAAAGCTTGATCTCGAACTTCAATTAACTCAGTAATATCGTATCGAATAGCCAAATATTCTTCAATCGTATTCTCACTGTTAACAATAGGAACGATTGTTGTATGGACATAATAAGATTCATTATTTTTCTTTTTATTCTTAATGTCACCCTGCCAAATAACTCCACTTTTAATCGTTTCCCATATCTCTTTAAAAACAGAATCCGGCATATCAGGATGACGAATAAGATTATGAGGTTGACCAATTAACTCTTCACGTTTATAACCTGAAATAGTTAAAAACGCATCATTAACTTCTTTGATAATTCCATGTCTGTCAGTAATAGAGATGATCGCTCCGGCGTCAATACCCCTCTTGTAATCACCCAAGCGACGATTGCTAAATTCAAGCTCAGCCGTCCGTTCAAAAACGCTGTCTTCTAATTTTCGATTAACCTCTGAAAGCTCTTTCTGACGAACATAAATCAAGATTATAATCAATACAATAGCATTAATAAGAACAAAGAAAGCCACATACCAAATCACTTCATTGTTCGATGCAAGTTGATCATCAATCGGTGTAATAACTTCGATAACGCCTCGAATATCACCCAACTTCCAATCCGTTTTTGGTGAATCAATCCGACTGTTATGACACTGAACACAACTATCTGAATATAAAAAATCGGGAATAGCAACCCGTATAACATTTTTCTGATGATAAAAATCTTTTTTGACATAGATCTGATCAGGATTTTTCAATAAATAAACTAATGATTCTTTTTCAAATGTATCCAAAACACGATCCGAACGATGAGGAAAAGGATAATCACTGTACATTTTTACTTCAAGATCAGATCCTTTAGTAAACAGTTCACCAATATCATGCACCATTGTAGCGGGGAGAGGAATAGTGTTGGGCTGTACTTTATGATCAAAATTAATCTTTAAATTGGTGTGCTGTTTTACTTTTTTCAGAATATTTTCGGTGTAATAAGAACGAAATATTCGGATGTGATCGACCAATAATTTTGAATTTTGTGTAACGCTTTCTTCGATATTCTTTTCTATCTTTTGAGGAACAAAATAGCCTAAAGCCACCAAGCTCAAAAACGACATAATAACAACACTAATAATCAAGCGATTTTGGAAAAGGTTTTTTAGGTTCATCCCATTAGTTTACAATAAAAAAACTAAAATAAAGAATTATTTAGAATATTAATCCCACCCATCCTGACCGCGCCCTGCGTGCTTATCTTTTTTGTAATTACGTGCATTTACCCTTTTTTCGAGCTGATTTTGGGCATAAAAAAGCTCCTCTTTGATCGTTTCGATACTTTCATCCGACGAACGAAAATCAAGAATCTTCTGACCTAATGCTTCAAGGACGACATAGTCGTCTTTATACAGCTTTACTGCCCCATTTTTTTCCAAAAAGCGAAAATTCATATCCACTTTTTGATCGTACTGTTCCCTTGTGGGATGGTCACTTTTGGCAAGATAGGAGAGGATACCATTGACAAAACGCCCCAACAACCTAATATAACGAAGCCGTTTCGCATTTTCTTCTTTTGATTCGCGCATGCACCCTCAGTTAATGATTAATAGTTATAATTATAGCTCTTATTTTGACAAAAGGTTTTTTTATGTACAAATGGCTTCTGAGTTTACTCTTAACAACGACTGTAATGATGGCAGATTATACAGCGCAACCCATCGATCAAAAACTAATTGACACCAAAATCAAGATCATTGACATCCGTACCCCGCCAGAGTGGAAAACAACAGGGCTGATCAAAGGCTCCATCCCTATCGTATTTTTTGATGAACGTGGTAATTATGATCTCAATGCTTTTCTAACCGAATTGAATAAAAAAGTAAAAAAAGGGGAACACTTCGCCCTCATTTGTAATAGCGGAAGCCGTTCACGAATATTAGGAACCCATCTGGGGCAAAAAATGGGGTACAACGTAGTGGATCTCCAAGGAGGCATTCAATACGCCATTGCAAAAAAAATCCCTCTTGAAGCCTACAAACCACTACCTTAACATAACTTTTGGTATAAGAGTTGCTTAGTAGTGACATCTACACCTAGAAGGTAGCTCAACTTTATGGAATCATTGCAGCTCAAAACTAAACTGCTTTATTTACTCTTGAGCGTTGCACTTGGGCTTGTTGTTGTCGGATTTGTGGGGTATTACAATCTTTATACAATGAAAAAAAATGTTGATACCCTCTATTTTGGTTCTCTTGTTCCCCTAAGTGAACTCGGGTCGATAAACGATACCTACCATCATGAACTGGAAGCTAGCATTTATCGCTGGAATGAAGGACTCATTAATGACGATGATCTCGCCAAAAATATAAGCTTAGGGCAAGAACACGTCAATCAAATGTGGGCAAGCTATATTGCGCATGATAAACGCCCCGAAGAACTCCCCTATATTCACTATACCGAAACACAAATCGAGACGATGCAAAGCTATTTTGAAGAGATACAAACACTGACTGCTACTGATCATCCCAACACAACGATCTCCCTAGCAACCCTCTCTGACAACATCAACTCTATCCATGCCACCATTTCCAAACTCATTACCTATGAAATCTCAGCAGCGCAATACGAACGCTCAATCCTCCTCTCTCAACACCAAAATTCACTGATGCAACTTGCTATCATGCTTTCAATAATTTTATTGGGTGTTATGACCTTTGCATGGCGTATTTTTATGCAAATTGAGCGACAACAGCAACAGCTTCTCGAATCTTCTCAAGTCCTCCAACATCTCAATGCCAAGCTTGAGCACGCTTCCTACACTGATACACTTACAGGAATCTTCAACCGTCGCTATTTCAATCTCGTCTATGATCGGGAGTTCAAACGAGCATTGCGTAACGTTCAACCCATTACCTTTATTATGGTGGATATTGATTTCTTCAAACAATACAATGATACGTACGGTCACCTGCAAGGGGATGTCGCCCTTCAAAATGTTGCCCATCTTCTGAGAAGTTCTTTACTGCGTCCGGGAGATTTTGTCTTTCGTTTGGGAGGGGAAGAGTTTGGTGTGATCCTAACTGAGGCGAACTGTTCCGATGCTCATAAAATGGCAGAACGGCTTCGCTTTAATGTCGAATCTCTCGATATGGAACACAAAGGGAATAAAAATACAGGAAAACTGACCATATCATTAGGAGCTATTTGTATCACACCCATTATGGGAATAAACAATGAAACACTTCTACAAAGTGCCGATACCAATCTTTATGCGGCAAAAGAGAGAGGGAGAAATCAGGTGGTATTTACGATGACGCTGTAAATTACTTTTTAAACCCAAACCCAATCTTCTCCAACTGTACCCGCACTTTTGGAGCAATATCCCCTTGAAACTCCATCCATCCCTCTTTATAAGCACCACCGCACGCAAGAGACTTTTTCAAAATCGAAAGACTTTTTTGAGCATCCTCATCGCTAAGGCTAAAAGGTCCGACAAGAGTAACAACTTTACCACGCCTCTTCTCCTTTTGAAAAACAAGACGGTGCACTGAGGGTTCTAATAACGTGAAGACTTTAGAAGTTTTATCCTCTTCCATGCTCCACCCATCACCCCATGATGCCCCTAGATCAAAGGTGAGTTTTTTAACCATAAACAACCTTCTGAACTAATGCACTAACTCCCTCATTCTCAAAAGCATTACGGTTTGCCATAGAGAGAATAGGATTCGTACAATATTTACTATTATCATAAACAACAACGATAATTTCATCCCCCGCTTGGAGAAAATTCGTCTCGCCAAAATGGGTATAACGTGTTGCCCCGATACTGATAATAGCTTGCTTGGGATATTCCGCCTCTTTGAGATAGTCACAAATTGGCTCCAAGGGCCCGATATTGGTCTGGGTATTGATTTGATGCGTCATCCACTCGATGAGCTTCTCATAAAAATAGCTGTATCCCGTAAGCGCAACGTCTTCACCATAACGCATCAACATCCCCTCACGACGTAAAAAGGAGGCAATCCGATAGGTATCCATCACTCCACCACGAGCAAACTTGTCAATAGGAATAAGGGTGTCTGACAATCCCTTGGAACACTCTCCCCAATTTTTCTTATGGCTAATTTTAGGAGCACCTTCAATACGTAAAGAACAGTCATTGTAAGCACCAAAGAATTTGGGAATTATCTGTGTAAGATTGCCGAGCATATCGTAGGTTAAATCACAAATCAGTGCTACTTCTGGCTCAATTTGTACATTGCAGGGAGTTGTTGGAAGAATGAGTGCATCATAGCTTAAGGGATAAATTCCGAGAAAATCAGAACGGTTTGGAATATAAAAAGGGAACATCCCTTTAGGACCATTGGGATCATCAGTGATGACCTCTTTAAAATCAGCGCTTTCACCGGCTTGCTCTAGGTGCAGGGCAAAATTCCCCGCCACACCGAAGCCGACATACTCTTTATAATTCGCCACTTGCTTTTGCCTCAGCAAACTCTTCGTACGAACCTTTGAAATCGGTGTAGGTTCCATCGAGGTGCAATTCAATAATACGATCTGCAAATGCGTCAAGAAGCTCACGGTCATGGCTCACACAAATAACATTCCCTTCAAAATCAAGCAATGCTTCACCCAACGCGATAATCGCTTCAAGGTCAAGGTGATTGGTAGGCTCATCGAGTACAATGAAATTCCCCCCCTCAAGCATCATTTTGGAGAGCATCATACGATGTTTTTCTCCCCCTGAAATTTTCTCAACGCTTTTCTCTTGCTGTTCGCCGTTAAAAAGCATTCGTCCTAGACAGTTACGAATTTCAGAAATTTCACGCTTAGGATCAAATCCACGAAGCCAATCGTACAGCGTACCGTCGCCTTTGATCTTATCAGTCGTATCTTGTGGGAAATAGCTATTTTCAATCGTCGCACCCCATGTGACACTTCCGCTCGTAGGTTTAATTTCTTCCATCAAAATTTTGCACAAGGTCGATTTACCTGCACCATTGGCACCGATAATCGCGATTTTTTCACCCGGAGCTACCAAAATATCAATATTATGCAAAACATTCAAATCGCCATAACTATGAGAAATATTCGCCACACGCAACGCTTCATCCCCCATAGGACGCTTCGCCTTAAAGACGATACTTGGATCACGGCGACTTGAAGGCTTAATGTCTTCAATACTCATTTTATCAAGCTTCTTTTGACGAGACGTTGCTTGTTTGGCTTTGGACGCATTCGCCGAGAAACGACGAACAAAGGCTTCTAGTTGATCTTTTTCTTTAACTTGCTTATCGCGATCAAGCTGCATTTGGTTTGCCATAACCGTAGAGGCTAAATACCAATCGTCATACGTACCCGTAAATTCACGAATTCTTTGGAAATCAACATCAAGGATATTGGTAACAACCGCATTAATAAAGTGACGGTCATGGGAGACAATAACCAATGTCCCTTCATGACGCTGAAGTTCACGCTCCAACCATCCGATTGTTTCGATGTCCAAGTTATTCGTCGGCTCATCGAGGAACAAAACGTCTGGTTTTGGATACAACACTTGTGCTAACAAAACTTTGAATTTTTCCGATGAAGGGAGAGTGGACATAAGCTCTTGGTGAAATTCAGAACCAATTCCGACTGTTTCCAAAATTTTTGCAATTTGAACATCATATTCATAGGTCGGATCTTCTTCGACTGAAATCATCTCCAGTTCTGCAAGACGATCATTGGTTTTATCGTCCTCAAAATCACCAGTAGCATAAAGAATCTCTTTCTCTTTAATCGCATCATACAGACGTTTATTTCCGCATAAAACAGTATCAGCGATAGTGAAATCTTCATACGCAAACTGATTTTGCCCCAAGATACCGACTTTTAGTCCCGGTTCAATTGAAATATCACCCTCGTAATCTTTGATCTTACCGCTAAGAATGTTTAAGAAAGTTGTTTTTCCTGCGCCATTGGCTCCAATGAGACCATAACGCTTATTACGGTCGAGCTTGAGGTTAATCCCCTCAAATAAAACTCGACTACCGAAACGCATTGCTAATTTTGTGACTTGTACCATGATTATGTTCTCTTTTCGAGGGGTTTAAATGGCGAAATTATACAAAAAAGGAGATAAGAGAGGGCTTATCACCTCTTTTACGTCTTTCTTAACATTAGCCTAAGATTTGAGCCGATAGAATAAACGCAAGGATTATGCTGGTTATAGTTCGATTTTTCTCACGGAGTACAATGTGACACAAATTTATGTCGGGAATATTCCCTACGGCAAAGATGAAAATGATCTTAAAGATCTTTTCGGACAATACGGTGAAGTTAGTTCAGTTAAATTTGTTAACGACAAAGAGACAGGTCGTTTCCGCGGTTTTGGGTTTGTTGAAATGGTAAACCAAGATGAAGCAAACAAAGCAATTACTGCTCTTGAAAACAGCGATTTTGGTGGACGAACACTTCGTGTCAACGAAGCAAGAGAACGTGCACCACGCCCTCCACGCGAACCACGCTGGTAAAAGATAGAACCCTTCTCGGGTTTTACTCTTCACTTCCCTCTTTTTATATATCTTACCTCAATATTTTGGACACATTATGACCTATACGTTAACCGGTGAGTACATTGAACTCCACAAGCTACTCAAAATTTTAGACCTCGTAGACACGGGCGGACAAGCCAAAGTAATTATTGAAAATGAGCACGTACTCCGTAATGGCGAATTGGAAACACGTAAGCGGGCGAAAATACGTACAGGTGAACAGATTCAAGTTGGTGATATTGTTATTAATATCAATTGATTATTAATAGAGTTTTAACTATAATTGCCCATCTTGAAACACATAGTGTCTATCAAAAAGGTTTCGTCACCAATGAAAAATAAAAAAATGATGGTAGTTGGCTTTATCAGCGCAGTAACCTTAAGTGTTGCACTCTCTTCTTCGTTGATAGCCAAGAGTGATGCGCACTCTGCTGCTCCTACAGAGACATCCACAGAAGCGTCTCGTCTTCAATCGTTAGCAAAATACACCAAAGTCTTGAGTATTGTTGAACAATATAATGTTGACAGTCTTGGAATCGATCAGCTTGTAGACAAATCGTTGCAAGGGATGCTCTCAAATATTGATGCTCACTCTACCTTTTTGGATAAAAAAAGCTTTGATTCTCTCAAAAGTCAGACAGATGGCGAATTTGGCGGATTAGGAATCACCGTGGGAATGCGTGACAATGCCCTCACCGTCATTGCTCCTATTGAAGGAACCCCTGCAGATAAAGCTGGGATTAAAGCCGGCGACATTATCCTCAAAATCAATGACAAAGTTACGTTGAGTATGAATATTGATGATGCGGTTTCCTTGATGCGCGGTACTCCTAAGACCCCCATTGATCTTACCATAGTACGCAAGGGAGAGGGAGAACCTCTTAAAATACATATCATTCGTGAGATTATCACCGTTGAGTCTGTCTATGCGCGTACTATTGATGACAATATTCTTTATCTTCGTGTCACCAGTTTTGATAAAAAAGTGGCGGGGGATGTTCGCACGGCGATTAAAAAATATGCTTCCAAAAGCAAGGGAATTATTCTCGATCTCCGTAACAACCCAGGGGGACTTCTCGATCAAGCGGTTGAATTAACCGATCTTTTCGTCGATGAGGGGATTATCGTTTCTCAAAAAGGGCGTAATAAGAGTGATGATATTGTTTACAGTGCCACCAAAAAAGCTACTGTCACCGCTCTTCCGCTCGTCGTTTTAGTCAACGAGGGATCAGCAAGTGCCTCTGAAATTGTCAGTGGTGCGATGCAAGATCTTAAGCGTGGTGTTATTGTTGGAACAAAAACTTTTGGTAAGGGTTCGGTGCAAGTCGTTATGCCTATCACCGATACCGAAGCAATCAAACTCACGATTGCCCGATACTATCTCCCAAGCGGACGAACTATCCAAGCCGTTGGCGTTATTCCCGATGTTGAAGTCGATGCGGGTGAGATCAAAAAACGTGAAAACAGTTTTAATCTCAAAGAGTCCGATTTGAAAAAACACTTAGAAAGTGAGCTCGAAAAAACGCAAGGGATGGTCGATGTAACGGAAGCGAATGCAACTAACAAAACCATTATTACCAAAGAACAGCTCACCAAAGATACACAACTCAAAGAGGGTGTCGGCATCCTCAAAGCTCTAATCATAGTTAAAGGAAGATAATCATGGAAAAACGGGAACTCATATATGAGGGAAAAGCAAAACGTCTTTTTAATACAGACGATGTCAATTTAGTTATCGCTGAATTCAAAGACGATTTGACCGCATTTAATGGTGCAAAAAAAGACAGTGAATCGGGAAAAGGAGCTCTTAATAATAAGATTTCTACCGAACTTTTCAAAATGTTAGCACGTGAGGGTGTTGAGTCCCATTTCGTAGAGATGCTTGATGATACCAATATGCTCTGTAAAAAAGTGGATATTATTATGATCGAAGTAATCGTTCGCAATGTTGCGACAGGAAGTCTTAGCAAAAACTTGGGCATTGCTGATGGAACTATTCTTCCGTTTACTTTGGTCGAATTTGATTACAAAAATGATGCACTAGGTGATCCGAAACTCAACGATCAACACTGTTTGATATTGAACCTTGTCAAAAATGAAGCGGAACTTGATCAGCTTCGCGCTATGGCACGTCATATCAATGATATTTTACGCCCGTATTTCCATACTCGCGGACTTAATTTGGTTGATTTTAAACTCGAATTTGGTCGTGATTGCGATGGAAAAATCATCCTTGCTGATGAGATTAGTCCTGACAACTGCCGTTTTTGGGATTTAGAAACAGGTGAAAAGATGGACAAAGACCGTTTTCGTCAAGGGATGGGGGGACTAAAAGTCGCTTACCAAGAAGTCCTTAACCGTATTTTGAACTAATTCCAAAGGAAACACATGAAAGCAATCATCAACGTATTTTTAAAAAATGGAGTCCTTGACTCTCAAGGAAAAGCGGTTCAACACGCTCTTAGTGGTCATGGATTTGAAACGGTTCGTGATGTTCGTGTTGGAAAACAAATCATCGTTGAGATGGATGAAAGTGATGAAACTGTGGCAAAAGAAAAAGTTGCCCATATGTGTGAAGAACTTTTGGCCAATACCGTTATTGAAGAGTATGAGATAGAGATTCAAGCATGAGTGCAAAAATGAAAGTCGGTATACTCCAATTCCCGGGTACTAACTGTGAGTATGATACCCAACACGCATTTAATGATCTTGGGTGTGAGACAGTCATCTTATGGCACAAAGAAGAAACTATTCCAGATGGAACAGATCTTGTTGTTGTTGCAGGGGGCTTTAGCTATGGGGATTATCTCCGTAGTGGTGCTATTGCCAAAATGAGCCCTATCATGAAAGCGCTCAAAAAATACGCTGAAGCCGGAGGAAAAGTTCTTGGGATCTGTAATGGTTTTCAAGTCTTGACCGAAACAGGACTTCTTCCTGGTGCATTGAAACGCAATGAGGGGCTTCATTTTATCTCTTGCCATCATCACCTTAAAGTCGTTTCAAACGACAATACTTTTTTACGCCATTGTACGCAAGGTGAAGTTGTCAATATCCCTATCGCACACCACGATGGCAATTATTTTATTGATGCTAATGGGTTAGAAAAACTGCATGCCAATAATCAAATCTTGTTGCAATATACCAATGAAAACGGAGAGATTGAAAATCCTAATGGTTCTGTAGAGTGCATCGCAGGTATTTGTAATGAAGCCAAAAATGTATTTGGTTTGATGCCTCATCCAGAGCGGGCAATGGAGTTATTACTTGGAAGCTGCGATGGACGACGTATGCTAGAGGGCTTTTTAAACCGTTGAAAACGATAGCCCTCCTTTTAGCATTATTGTTCCAAACACTCTTTGCTGAACCATCCGTTCTAACTCCTGCTGATTCTGTTTCTCCCGTGGGACAAGCACAGGAAGCAGTATCCCCAGAGGATCAAAGTGTCGACGCACTATTTTCTAATACTGCGGAAAATGCACCTGCTGTCACCCTTGCTTACACAAAAATTCCAACCCATCTTTATGTAGGAGAAATTTTTCCTTTAACCATAAAACTGACCCCCTCAGATATGGCTTCGGGAAATATTGAGTATACCCTTCAAAACGAGCAGGGACTTCGAATTTTTAGCCAAACCCCTCATCGTAGTGTTAAAAATGATGGAGTCTATGACACTTTTTATTTTTTGGTTCAAGCGAGTGCGCTGCGCCTTCCTGATATTACTGCCAATGTCACTTCTACTGGAGGCGTTTCAAACACCCTCACGGGTTCATCTTTTAACGCCTCAACACTTAATCCACCTAGTACGTATGCCAATGTGTTAGCGGACTCATTCAAGCTCATTAATTACAAGACAACGGCGTACAATCAAGAGAGTAATATCGTTGTTTTCACCGTGAAAGCATCTCGATGTAATATTGCAACTTTTTCCCTTCAAAACGCGATCAAACAAGGCTTTGAGTCAAAACTTCCAAATCTGGAAGAATCGACGATGACCTATTATGCGATTATTCCCAATTCGGAACGGACACTTGATTTTACGATCTTTAATCTTTCTAAAAATCGCTATGAATCAATTAGTATCCCTATTGTCGTCGACGATGATGCTGTCTCGACCCAAAGTGATCTTTCCCCGACCGATGCGCGCCATACTGAATTAAAAGTAGGAGCCGCCGCAATTCTAGCTGTAATACTTATAGCGCTGTTTTATTGGAGACGTTGGAGAGGATACCTTGTAGCTTCTGTAGCCCCTCTTTTTTACGTTGTTTACGCACTGCTTCCCAACTCAAATGTGTGTATTAAAAAAGATGCCCCCATTTATCTTCTTCCGATTAAAAACGGAACTATCTTTGAAACAACGCTTCAAGAGGAACATTTAGAATCTGAAAATACCGTAGGGGAATTTATTAAAATTCGTCTAGGAGATAATAAAGTAGGCTGGGTGCATGAACGTGATCTTTGCTCGAATTAGATGGCTTTATGCCGTAATCGTCATTTTCATAGGAATGACGTTGATGATTGCGACGTTTTATCTCCTCCCTAAGCCCTACGCTGTCAAATTTTCAGCATGGTTTATTCGATTTTTTATTTTCATGCCTGTACAAATTAAGGGGGTCATTGATCCCCAAGCCCAAATGTTTTTGATAAATCATCAAAGTGATATTGATATTGGTATTATGGAGACAATAACCTCTCACGATTTGGCATGGGTAGCAAAAAAGGAGCTTTTTGACATTCCATTTTTTGGACTGGTACTCAAGCTTCCTAGGGATATTGCCGTAGCACGTGAAAGTAAAACCTCTTTGGTTAAGATGATTAAGGATGCGAAAGTATGTCTAAATGAAGGGCGTACCATTACTATTTTTCCTGAGGGGACACGCAGTGAAACGGGGAAAATGAAACCCTTTAAAGCCGGTGCAAAAATGGTGGCAGACAAATATACCCTCAGAGTGCAACCCGTTGTCCTTATCGCAACCGCATCTTATTTTAGTAACAAGCGTAAAGATTTTCGTCCCGGAACGATTACCGCCCTATTTTTGGAGCCGTTTGTCGCCGATAAGAGTGATCCTGATTGGCTAAACAATACCCAGATTACCATGCAAAAGGTTTATGATGATGAGTTGGCAAACCATCCTCGCCATCGGTAGTGGTGCTTTTATCGGTGCTGTCTTACGCGCTTATCTCAATGGTGTCGTAAACCACCATTTGCCCCACACCCTCCCCTTTGGTACACTCTCAGTTAATCTCATTGGTAGTTTTATCATCGGAGCTCTTTTCGCTTATTTTAGCTACACAACACTCTTTAGTCTCCATGTTAAATCTTTTCTTACGACAGGCTTTCTCGGAGGATTAACAACGTATTCAACTTTTGCGGTGGAAACTTTTTTACTTCTTAGTGGCGGACATTTTCTTATGGCGGGGGTTAATATGGCACTTAATACCTTTGGAACCATTGCCATGGCAGCAGCAGGATATACTCTCTTTAAGCAGTGGTTAGCGTAATAACCTCATCGGCACACCATTTCGCAAGCGTGTGATCGTGAGTAATCAA
>Ga0172379_10004423_pt1 | contig 20803 bp, 23 predicted proteins | sample GrowelOW334metaG_FD_119756 | JGI IMG/M metagenome (GOLD analysis project Ga0172379, IMG submission 119756) | Groundwater microbial communities from an aquifer near a municipal landfill in Southern Ontario, Canada - Groundwater well OW334 metaG | ecosystem: Environmental > Aquatic > Deep...
AGAGGTTGAAGCCACCAAATTAGTTAAATAAAAATGATAACCAACTAAATTACAATTTGCACAATCGCAATACTTGGTATTTTCTATTTCTTCTGATACTTTTTCAAGTCGACTCGCTGAAATCCGTGCAGCATCTCCACCATCGCTTAGATGTCTTTTATTACCAGTTGGGCTTGACCAAATATTATCACCATCTATTTCAGTAACAATCTTAATTTTTCCTTGCCACCTCACTCTATCACCCACCTTAAACTTGGTTTCTCTTGGGTCATGCCAGGGGGTAACCCCGTCTGATTCGGTGAGGATTTCTAATTCGCTTTTTAAATCTTCTGGAATATGAAAGTGAAGCGAACAAGAACTTCTTTCCCCAGATATTTCTATACTATTCTTAATAAAAACGGCCTTACCAATTAATTTTTTGTGGCCTAGAGTAGAACAACTATTTTTTATTACATCTACTTTCATTCCTTCTTTTAAGAATGGTTTGGCTTCGGAGAAAGTCATAGGTGTAAATTAATTAGATTTTAAAATATGGGCTACACCTTGCCGAGTTTTAGGCCATAGCTTCCCCACAGCCAAGATGTCAGCGAGGGAAAGTTCATCTTTACACAAGTCTTTTATGAGCTGATTTCTCAATAAAACTGCGTATTTATTGGGTTTTTGCTTAGTTGATAGCTTAGGCATAAGTTGTCCACAGGGTTAAGATTTGACTAATTACTAGGTTAGCGTATAATGGAATTACTGTCAAGCAACAACTTTACAAGAATTGTGGATAACTCAATATATGTCTATCAAGTGGCTAAAAACCATCAATAAATTCCTCGGCACGTATCACCTATTTACAGCCGAGGAATTAGAATTTATAGACAAGATTTCACATGAGTATATGCCTCCACGACTCACTGAAAAGCAATGGTTAGAGGCTTTTCCTGAGGCTTTACCGCTTGTGAGGAGTAAAATTAAGGCCCAAATAACTTCACTTAAAGAGGCTCGCAACAGATTATGGATAGCCCGCGATCAGACACTTTCCTCTAGGCAAACTCAGATAGATATTATAGACGAAACCATCAACGAAATAAATAACCTCTTGACAAAACTGTCATTTAAACTTGCCCCACCACAGCCTAAGGCACAAGCAATTTCTGAGAACGACATAGCTATTGCTAAGTGTGTCCCACTTACCGACTTACACCCCGGGCCATTCAGGGAATCAGGTGGCCGAATCTATGCCCACTGCCCTTGGCACGAAGACAGACTACCCTCTTTTGTTATCTATAAAGACCAAAACACGTTCTGTTGTTTTTCCTGTAATGTGGCCGGAGACAACATACGCTACGTAATGAATGACCAGAACGTGAGCTTCTTAGACGCTGTTAAATATCTACTACGTAAATGAAATTACTAGAAGTACAACAAGCTGTCGAGGAGACATACTTAGTGGCCGACAAAGGCGTTATTAAGTTACTGGTTGCTATTATAGTGGCTCACCGCATGCCCACACCCCCAGTGTGGCTATTCTTAGTGGGTGCGTCTGGCTCAGGGAAGACTGAGTTTATCAATATACTCACCAAGATTATGGGGGTTACAGCCCTGTCATCCCTTACTCCACAGACATTTATCTCAGGACAAAAGAGGGGTAAGACCGACCCGTCACTGCTGTCACGTATCAAGAATGGTATTCTCTTAATGAAGGACTTTACCACCATTCTAGCCATGAATTACGAGGCTAGGGCTATGATTATGGGGCAGATGAGAGAGATATACGACGGCAAGTTCATTAAGCATTTTGGTACTGGCGATAGCGTGGTCTGGGAGGGAAAGATAAGTCTTATAGCTGGTACTACTGACGAAATATACAATGCCCGCGAACTCTATGCGGCTATGGGTGAACGCTTCATAATGTACTGCCCTCATCTACCTGAGCGTAAAACAGTGACTCGTCGAGCCATGGGTAACGTCATTGATATGGATCACCGCCGCGACTTGATATCTACTATTGTTAAGAAATATATTGACGAGCACTTATCCACACCCCCAGCTGAGGAGCTACCTAAAACACCCGACGACCTTAAGTCTCGCATTATTGATCTAGCTGACTTCGCTACCCTGGCTCGTAGTCCAGTAAAGCGCGACAGTTTCTCGCCTTCCAAGGAAATCATATACAAGAACGACCCTGAAATGCCAACTCGCTTCGCGGCTCAACTCGAGACTATCTGCCTAGCCTTTATGCTTATTAATAAATTCGACAACCTGGGCGAGGTGGTACTACCAGAAGACGAGGATATATTATACAAACTAGCTCTTGATTCCATTACTGTTACTCGTCGTCAGGTAATGAGGAAGCTTACTGAATACGAGTCAGTATCAACCAGTGCGCTGGCCGAGGATATGAATTACCCTGTTAATACCATCAGACGCTGGCTAGAAGACCTTAATGCCCTGGGTATTGTTAATGTAGAGAAAGCTCGCACTCATGCTAAGCGTGAGGACATGTGGACACTCAAGCAAGCCTACCGTGATATCATAACTCGCTACGAGGGAGTTAAACAGAAGCATGAATCACTAAGTGATGAACCGAAAGAACCTCAAGAGACTATACCCCTTGAGCAATTCGAGGCTGAGCTAGAGGAAGCTGAACTGCCGTTCGCTACTCCTCCAACAGCCCCATAACTTCCTCACCTGTCCAGGGCTCTTGATCCAAAAGAGCGGCCGAGAGCTCTTGTTTACCTTTTAATATCCTCTTAACATGTTCGTCAATTGTTTTGCGCGCGATAAGATTATACACCAGCACCGACTTAGTCTGGCCAATGCGGTGCGCTCTGCCAATACGCTGGTGATAGCGCCCCACACTGAATGGAAGATCAAAATTATACACCACACTGGCTGTCTGGAGGTTCAGGCCTACACCGCCGGCATCAGTGGACACCAATACCTGGCAAGCACTATCGTCCCGAAGTCTGCTCATAGCCTCCTCCCTGCCCTGGGAGTCTACCTGACCCGTGATAAGAGCCGGCGAATACTTATCAAGCCTCGCCATTATAATCTGCGCCATCCGCTCAAACCTCGTAAAGCAAATAACCTTGCGGCCACTCGCCACCACATCTGCGACGTGATCTTCCAGCGCGTCGAGCTTGCTGCTTTCCCGTTTATCGCCCAGCAACGCCAGCGAATCAGTACACTCTTGTAGCTTTCCCATCTTAACCAATACGTTCTGTAATACCATGGGTGAACTTAACTTGTTCACCTCTTCTTGTTGTAGCTCAAACAGCAACTCCTTCCTCATCCTGTCATACAGCGACCGCTCCGTGGCCGATAGCTCAACTTTGATATCTTCCTCAATTAGCTCAGGCAACTGTATCTCCACATCCTCGAGTTTATGTCTTACCATGAGGGGGGCAAATCTCTCGGCAAGCTCCTCAGGCTTAGCCGTGCCATCTATGCCACCCCACGGATTGCGTATGCAATAATAGTCCACAAACTGAGTGAACGATCCCAAGTACCCTGGGGCTATAATGTCAGCAATTCCCCAGAGGTCTGCTGCTCTATTCATCAGGGGTGTGGCACTAAGCCCAAACACTACTGGAGCGGTGAGCTGACGCGCCGCTTTGTGTGTCTGCGTACGGCCAGAACCCAAGCGATGAACTTCGTCACATACCACCGCGTCGGGACTTAATGCCGTCAAGTGATTAATATCAATCCTCATTATCTCATAACCAACCACCACCACGACGGGACTGGTAAATGGCCGCCCAACGGTCTTGTATGTCGCCAGCCGAGCATCAAGTGCCCCATCAACGACAAATACTTGCCAATTAGGTAGCCATTTACCAATCTCGTCCTTCCATTGATAAATAACACTCTTCGGACATACTACTAACATACGCTTACAGTCCAGCTTATCCAGTGCCGCTAGCGTGGTGATTGTCTTACCACTCCCCACAAAGTTAGCATTGAGACACCTCTTGGCTTCCACCATAAACTTAGCGGTGGCCTTTTGGAATCCATAGAGCGGTAGTGATGTCTCAAACTTAGCTTCAGTAGCTTGCGACAGGCTACGCATAGCCTCAGCTTTGTCTTGTTCACTTGCCACCGCTTGCCTTATAAGTGGATCAATAGTAAAGCCTAGAGCTTCCAGCCTCGGTAGCACCTTGCCACCAGATGAGAGCGGAATATACCAAGCACGGGTGGACTTATTCCACGTCCGGCCTTCAAGACGCTTAACTTGTACCACCAGCGAGGGTGAGTAGTTAAACTTCAGGGCTATCCGATTTCCTTCGAGGATTGCTAGCATATCAATTAATTATTCCTGGCCTGTTTTAATTATTCCTAGCCACGACAAAGAACCCAAGGATTACTAGGGCTATAAAGATATCAATCATTGGACTTATACTGGCTTAAGTTGCGTAGCAACGTGGCAAAGCCACACACTAGACACTCAGCCCAACGTGTGTAGCCGTCTTTAGTTGTGATCACCAGACTAAATAGCTGGCATTTGGGGCAACGCATAGACATATTAGTTGATCTTTAATACTAAGACATTTCTTTTCCCCCAATTCAGCGCGCGCGCTCTGTCATAGCCAAAATACACATCAACACGCTTATTATATCGCTTATTCATACGATCAGCCACCACGCACTCACCATAGCCGTCAACGTAGAGCGTAGAGCCAAGTGGATAGGCATTACTAGCACAGACTAATTGACCGGCCGCATAGAGTTTACAAATATCAGATCCGTCAGCAGATACGCAAGGCTCGGAATCGGTCTGTTCAACGTGGCTAGTATAGGCCGTAGTAGTGGTCAAAGTACCCGTATTGACGTTAAACACGTCGGGAACGGGGTCATATAATGCTCTGGTTGTGATCTGAGGGTATCCGAGTACCACTAACAATAGGATTATTTTAAGCATTTTGTTTTGTGATTAAGTTTTAAGCAGGAGCAAGTGAGGCGGTTTTTAGAGCAGGATACCCGCTCTTGGGTACGTTTAAGCTACACCCAATACTATGTAGCACCTCACTTGTCCTCAGCTCATTGTGAGCTGGTAAGTGGCGAGAATAGTAGACTGCCGTCAGCTATTCTTAAGCAAGCGTTCTGCCAGTTGAACCTATAAATTGGGAGTTGAACCCAAACCTCTTGCTACACCACTTATCAATTCACAAAGTAAATACTTGCTCCCGACAATGAGGCGGAGAGAGTGGCTAACGATTATAAGTGAATAAGATTCTCCTCGTACCACTTCCAAAACTCGTATTTTTTGTAGAGCTTCTTAAAGCTCGGATTCTGTTCTCGCTGACCATTAAACATGCTTTTGGCCTTAGTTATTTTATCTTTATAAGGCCCATATTCTACTAAGTTATTTTTGGTATCCTTGCAGTAATGAGGGATAGGGATATTGTTTTTTACTTCACCACGGTTTGAACCACCCGTGAAGTCAAATCGCACAACGTCTCCCTCTATAACTCGACAATAAAACAAATCAACTGTTCCGCCTAAGTCCCAGCCCCGAATATGTCCAGTAATACCGCTTTGCGGCGTACCCATACAAGTACGCTCCGAGCGGTTGCCTTGAATTGTAGCGTAAAAGTGTGCCATATTATATTGCTCCTGCTTCCACTACTCCGCCCCATAATTGGGGCAAGTATTATTATATTAGCAAGCGGTAGAGCCTAGCCACTAGGGGGCTTAGGCTGGCTGGAAATAAGCAGTAAAGCTATGCTCTAGAAATAGTATACTGCCATCGGGGAATAATTTTGCTATTTCTAACTTACCAATTTTTTCAGCTTCTTTCTCGCTTTCAGCTTCTACTGTTACACTAATTTGAGCGTATACATTATATTTTGGCATAAAATTATAATTAGTGGCTAAACTTCACCGCTTGCTTATTGTTAATGTACTACTACTCCAGCTAGTCTGTTGGGTGCGTGAGCTGTTCATACCTTATAAGCTGGCTCTAACCTTAAACTTTGAGCGGCCTAAGTGCCTGTATAATGGCCGGACGTTGGGCGGCTAGAGCTAGGTTATAAGGTATCAAGGATCGTCCCTCACCCCTTAATCTTAGCACGCCAAAAAACCCTTGTCAATCAAATGTAGCCGCCGTTGATATCATAAAGCCCCCATTTTAAGCCACTTTTGATTGACGCTACTATAATATAAAAAAATTAAGTTGTCAAAAAGCTGTGTATAACCCCAATAATTACTATGCCTACCGCCCCACGTTCCTCGTCCCTCTATGCAATAGATATATTTTAATAATATAATATTATTATATATATATATAATATATATGTATGTATATAGAGTGCTTGGTTTGTGGTACGTTGTATCTCATCTTTTTGTTTGTTTGTCAAGGTAGCCCACCACGTAGCCCGTGCCTTTAGCCTTAGCCCTGCTTGTATACTAGGGGGGAGTATAGCCCTTGATTATAAAGCGAATACCTACTAAAATGAAAACGAAAGAGTTTACGAGTAGAGGAATGAGGGTACGTGACACAGAATTTCGCATATATTTTCAAGTTTTTTCCAAATATGGCCCAAAGCGAAACAAATGCTACCACACAGCAAATCCTACGCTTCCTATTTGAACAGCGCGTATTTGCTTGGAGGCAGAATTCCCTCGGAATCTTCGATCGCTCGTCCGGCTCCTACCGAGCCTCTGGAAAGTCAGGTGTAGCCGATATCCTCGCCTGTGTGCCCCCACGCGGCCGTCTCCTTGCCATAGAAATCAAAACAGGTAAAGATAGACTCAGACCAGAGCAGCAAGGCTTCCTTGCCTCAATTAAAGCCACTGGTGGCTTTTGTATGGTAGTTCACTCCTTTGAAGATTTTACTTCACAGTGGAAAAGTGCTATTATAGAGCCATGACAGACAATTTTGCAATCATTTTGTTTGTAATCTTTAGTCTAATAGTGACAAACTACAGGCAATTATTTTGCCTTGTTTTCGGCCACAGAGCCTCAGTTTTTAGCACAACTCCACCAATTGGATATTGCCATGATTGCCATAGATTTTTATTAATCGAACAAAATGACAGACTCAGCAAACCTTGAAGTAATCACCCCAGAACCAAAAGACCTTAAAGAGCCCACCAATAAGGAGGTTTTGTCTACCGTAAAAGACCAAGCCAAAATAGACCTAGTCAAACGTGTATCTATAGATTGGCCGGCAATTGTAGAGGCACAAGTAGACCTAGCTAAGGGCATTTGGGAGGAAAGGATGGTATCAGACGGCAAGGGTGGACAGAAGGTAGCCAAGGTATTTAAACGTGCTCCGTCGTCTGATGCTGGACAGTACCTCATAAACCAGGTTGTTGGTAAGCCAATTGAAACCATTGAAGAGCGTAAGACTGTTAACCTTGTGTTTGATTCCTAATAATTATGTCTGACCAATCGCTTGTCACTAATATCAAATGGTCTGACCTTGTTAAGTTTTCTGATAAACAAAAAGCGGCCGCTGAAGCGGCCTATACCCACGATTTTGTACTTTATGGTGGAGCGGCCGGGGGTGGAAAATCCTATTGGCTACGCTGGTGGCCAATAGAATGGCTAATCAGAGTAGCCTACAAGCAGTTAGGGCTTAAGAATGTGGTCTTTGGTTTGTTTTGTGAAGACTATCCCTCGCTTAAGGATAGGCATTTAACCAAGATGGCAGTAGAGATTCCACCCTGGCTTGGAGAAGTTAAGGAATCTACTGTCTATGGGCTTTGTTTAATACTCAATCAGGAGTTTGGTGGTGGTGTTATAGCCCTGAGGAACCTGGATGATCCGTCTAAGTATCAGTCCAGTGAGTTTGCTGGTATAGCCGTGGATGAGCTTACTAAGAACCCCGAGGAAACATTTAGTTTCCTTAGGTCTCGTATGCGTTGGCCAGGGATTGAGCACACTAAGTTTATTGCTGGCACTAACCCAGGTTCGGTAGGACATAATTGGGTTAGGAAGTTGTGGATTGACCGCAAGTTTCCGGTGCAGGAGGAACAATCTGACCAGTTCGTGTATGTGCCGGCTAAGGCAGCTGATAATCCGCATATCAGTAAGACTTATCTGTCGTCACTAGCGTCGCTGCCTGAGAAGCAGAGGAAGGCGTTTCTCGAGGGGGATTGGAACATATTTGAAGGGCAGTTCTTCACTGAGTTTGAGCCCGCGGCGCATGTGTGTGAGTACTTCAAAATACCAGCGTCTTGGGCTAAGATTAGGACTATTGACGTGTCGGGACGTGGGGGGTGGACGGCCTGTCTATGGTTGGCTATAGACACCGACAAGAGAGTTTGGGTATATCGTGAGTACTATGCCACTGGTCGGGACGCGGATGAGCATGCGCGGCAGATTGCCAGTCTGTCAGTTGATGAGAATATGATGCCCGAGGACTACAAGTACACAGTTATGGACTCGTCAGCCTGGGATAAGTTGGGTATGCCTGAGACTTTTGCTGAGATTTACGAGCGGGAAGGGGTCTATGGCTTGGTTCCGTCGAGTAAGAAGAGGGTTATGGGTTGGGACTCGGTGCATCGGTATCTGCGGCCGCGGGATGAGAACAAGGGAGTGCCCCAGATGAAGTTTTTTGCTGAGTGTAGCGAGTTAATTAGGACTCTGCCCACACTGTCGCATGACAAGAACGTGCCCGATGACGTGGATTGTTTTGTGGCGGGAACAATGGTTTTAACTCCATTGGGTAATAAAGAAATTGAGAATATACGCGTGGGTGAGTTGGTCGTAACCCCAATTGGTAATAAAAGAGTCATTAAGTCTGGGGTTAGCGGAGATTGTGATAGAGTTTGTTCGGTTTATTTATCTGATGGAAGGATTTTAAGGGGCACGGCGAACCACAAGGTTATGGTAAAAAACAAAGGATTAATCGAGTTGCAAGAACTTAGGGCTTCTGATATACTTATGGAGAGGATTAATTCTAATATAGAGTATATATGGAGAATAAGACAATTATTTATAGGGGTATTACGTATACTAAAAGAAATGGCAGGATCGATTATGAACCCAATGGAAGTTATAGAAAAATGGGTTATCCGTCGCTTCATAGACAGATTTATATTGATAATTTTGGGATTATACCAAGTGGTTATCACATTCACCACAAAGACCATAACCACTATAACAACGAACCCACCAATTTGGTTGCAATCCCAGCTTTTGAACACGCTGTTCACCACAACAAAATTAATCTTTCTGATCCAATCAAAAAAAGAGAAAGATATACTTGGCACAGATCGGTACTTGGAAAAGAAAAATTGCGTGAACACGCAAGAAAAATGCTTGCAAATACGCCACTGCGAAGGGTATCGTGCAGAGATTGTGGAAATTCTTTTGAAACTAAACATCCTACAAAGTTTCGTTGTGAACACTGTGGATGGCGTAAGGGACTTCATTCGACTGTGTGTATCGTTTGTGGAAAGGGTTTTTTATTCAAAAAAAACGGTAAGCGCACCACTCGAACATGTTCATATAGTTGCGGTTGGAAATTACGGAAAAGAGTTAGTTTATAGGCTTACAATTGAAGATTCGCATTTATATTATGCTAATGGTTTCCTTGTGACAAATACCGACGGAGAAGATCACTTGGCTGACGCGCTTAGGTATGGTTTGCAGACTCTGAGAGACCAGGGAGTACCTCGCTCTGAGACTACAGTGGAAAAGAAGCTCAGGATGCTTAAGGAAGCCACTGAGAGTGGCAAGACTAGGTTCCACTACTTCAGAGAATTTGTTTGACAACTTTATTTGTGCTATAATGGTGGGGTAATTTTATTTTATGCCAGGAAAAACCAAGAAAGAACTCAAGGAATTAGTCTCTGAGCCCGAGGTTAACGTCACGGGTGATATTGTTAATCAATATCCAGAAGTTCAGAAGTATGTATCCGCGCGCGTAGCTGCCATGAAAGAGTGGCGGAAGTCTTTGGGTGTTGAGAAAGAATGGAAAGAAGCTGACGCGGAGTATCTGCCCACTGATTTATCCACAGGAACTGGTAGAAAAAGGTTTGAAACTGATGATGAGCTAGGATTAAGGGCCAGATTAGTTCCAGTTACTAGCGAAGATGAGTGGCGAAGTAAGAATTCTGACCCCACGCTGCTTACTAAGATACAGACCGCACTGTCTATTTTGGTAGATAATAATCCACAGGCCACACTGGAGGCTTTAGTTAAGAAATATGACGCTTCGGCCGCGGTTACTAAGGCTTTGTGGAAGAGGAATTGGAATGTTACTGGAGCTAAGGACAAGCTTAAGTTGTTTGTGTTTAATTTAGCTAAGTATGGTTGGTCAGCTGGCCGCACTTATCCGCGGAGAGTAGAACAAGACAAGAAAATTCTTACTAAGTATTACGCAGATAACCCCGAGAAGAATGAATATGAGAGTAAGAAGCTGCTTTGGTTTAATGACCTTGATAGAGAGACCCTAGACCCGTTTCGGACATGGATTGACGAGATGACCAAGCCGTATGACCAGTTTTCCATGAATGATTGCTATTATGAAGTGGATTACGGATACGACCAGGCGAAGTTAGAGTTTGGAATGTATGACAACTGGTCAGAGGTTAAGGCTATGCCAGCTGGAACCAGTGATGAGCAGAGCGATTCCTCAGCTAAGGAGAATGCAGAGAAGAAGAGTGTTGTCACTTTAGGATTTTTTGAGAGTCGATCACGTGATTTGTTTGCAATTGTAGTTCCGCGACAGTCGAATTTAGTTTTATATTACAGCCCACTACCGAATGACGATGGTATGTTGTCGGTGTGGCACACTCCTTGGATTTTAAGAAGCGCGTCTTCTCCTTATGGTGTATCGTTGTGGAGAATAATTAAGCAGGATAAGGAGTTGTACGACAAAATGACCAACATGACCATGGATCAGTTGGTTTTGAGTATTTTGAAAATGTTCTTCTATACTGGTAGCTCTGGATTGTTAGGAGATGGAACAATTAAAATTTCCCCAGGGGCCGGTAAGCAGATTATTAATGGTAAGGTTGATTGGATGGACATCCCGGGCCCAGGTGCTGAATCCTGGAAAGGATTAGCTGAGCTTAAGAATCGCATTGATAATAACTCTGGAGTTACACCCACACTTGAGGGTGAAGTAGCACAGAATAAGACCTTGGGAGAAGTTTTGCATGCTAAGGAGTCGGCTCTCAAGCGCATGAGAATGCCACTTGAGAATATTGTGTGGGCTATTGAGCAAGATGCTTACGTTAGTATTTCGTGGTTCCCCCAGTTGTATTCCGTGCCTGAGGTAATGCAGTTTGCACGAATGGAAGATATTGCCAAATACGAGCAGGAGAATCAGATGAGTGCGAAGAGTAAGTTCCAGAAGTTGGATGAATTTGGAAATCAAGAAGGCAATGTTGAGGCTACTTTCTTACCCCAGATGAAGTTGGGACTTGAGAAGAGGGGAAGTACGTTTATTGAAAGTAAACAAGATAGGTTCTTCCAGATTGGTGATGACTTGCCACTTGATACCTTGCGTTGGCGTGGAATGTTTAGGGTGATTCCTAAGTCGATTGTCTCATCGTCTTCTGAGTTAGATAAGCAACGCAAGTTAGAAATATTTAATTTACTAGTTCCGCTTCTATCTTTGCCACCTGAGTTGGGTGCGCGGCCGGCCGCGCAAATATTAAAAGCCAATGACGAGGAGCCAGAAGATTGGTTGCCAGATGCTTGGGTAGAATTCTTGAAGGGTGCTTCGGCTCAGCCACAAGGACAACCACTGTTTGTTCCGCAGCCTGGAATGCAAGCTCCTGGAATGGGTATGGGGATGGAGTCGGGTGGACAATCTATGCAGGGATTACTTAATGTGAAGCCCAATCAAGGTGGGCCAACAGTTGTGCCACGTTCACAGTTACAGACACCATCGGTTCCTGGTATCAATGCCAATGCTGGTTCTTATTTTGGTCAAGGTAAATAATTTTTATGTCTGACGCTACTGAAAGTAAGAAAATGATTGCTGATATGAAGGCTCTGGCTGATAGTGTTAGTGGCAAAGCTTTTATTAAGTTTTTGAACAAAAGGCTTGTTGTGAGACGAGACGAGAACATGATTGGCACTAATGAGTTTGAAACAATAAAGAGAGTATTTTATCGTGAAGGTGCTATTGAAGAATTGCAGTTAATGAAAAATGTAATTGAATATCCTGAACAATATGTCGGTTGATCACAATAAAGTAAAATTAACTGATTTATCAGGACGGCATGATGTTTCCGCTGAGGTGAGTTGGGATGAGAGGTCTGAGATAAGTCGAGCTATAAAACTAAAGGTTGGAGAAAATGTCGTAGTAATTCCGTTTGAAGAAGTTTATAGTTTAGTATATTTGATGGCTAATCCACAGGAATCGGAGGACATGTTGCCGGTACGGAAGACGTTTGTAAAAAAAATAGTTAAGATGCACGTTGCTACTGCTAAGAAGAACATTAAAAAAGGAGAAGAGATAAGACTTCGATGCGAGACAGACGTCCCAGTGGAAGTGGTCGAGGGGCTTAAAAAAGACGTTATGGGTGGAAAATTAAATGGCCACCACAGGCATGATTCATTCAGTATCCCGATTATCGGCCTGAGTGGATTAAAAGGTCGAAGTTCTGGCGGAGACGACAAGGAGGCCGTACCCGCTTAACGGTTTAATCAGTTATTCTTGCCATCTTCACGGGCAAGTAAAAGAAAGGAAGTAAAATATGGCTGAAGATTCCGTAGTTCAACAAGAGCCAAAAGAAGAGAAGCTAACACTTAAGAGTGTTGCTTCACAAGTAAGTGAATTAACAAAAGCAGTTACAGCACTTTTACAGAATAAACCATCTGCTCCAGCTGCCACAACCCCAGCAGTACAAGTTGAGGGTGAACCAGATAAGGCAGTTATTCCTCCGTCATGGAGACGAGTAGTTGATACAGTGCTTGGCCCAGAGTTTGGAATAGATGTCCGATATCCGGACGAGAAATCAAATGGTTTGTTCTTATTTACGGTTATTGTTCCTAAAGAGAAGTCGAATGCTCCTAAGGATCATTGGGAAATGTATAAGAGTGATCGAAGAACTAAGAATATTGCCGGTAATCCTAGTGTGGGAGAAATACAGAAACACTGTGAAAGAATTAAGGCAAACTTGGTTCGTAGTCAACAATCAGAATTAGTTAAGTAATTATTAATTAATATATGCAGAAGAGAATGACATCAGACGGGCACATGATGGTGCCAATGAATAAAATTCCCAAAGGACACAGCAAAGACATTGTTGATGTTGCTAATGCTATTAGGAGTTCTTATAAAGATAAACCTGGTAAGGCTAGGGATTATTCTAAGGCAGTTAAGAAGTATTCTAAGGAACTTAAGTCACCGGGGGAGAAGTAGTCGTTCTTCTGCAAAATTAAACATATTCGTCAGATTCCTGATGGGTATACGAAAGGTTAAATTATTATGTCATCTAAAAAGGTTATTAGTTTGTCGGTTAGGGAGCGTATCTATGCCCTTGGATTGTTTAATCAATTTAAAGGAGGTATGAATGTCTTGAAGAAGATTCTTGATGATTCAGTGGTTGTAGAAATTGGCACAGAGGAAGGTAAGGAAATTGAGCTTAAGCTTTCTGAAAAGAACATTACTTGGAACAATGAGAAAGCTAAGAATAAGGAACTTGAACTCCACGAAGAGAGTGTTGAATATCTTGTTGGTAAGATAAACGAGAAAGACAAGGCCGGTGAGCTTACCTTGGGTGATTCTGTAGTATTGGAGCTTAAAGAGAAGTTGGAGGCTAAATAATATGTTAGCCACTTGTGAACTGTGCAAGGGTAGTGGTTGGCAACAGAAAGCGGGTAAAAAGAAAAAGTGTCCCGATTGTGGGGGAATAGCCAAGGTAGAATTAGTCCACGTCGATACTGAAAATTCTGTTATTGACGAGGACTCTGTAGAAGTAGAGACCACTACAACTGTTAGTAAATCATTCTGGCAGAACATAAAAGAAAATTTCGTTAAAAAATAGTTAACATTTTAATAATTAACATCTACTAGGGAAGTCGTACTGGCTTTCTGAATGAACTTTTTGTTCCGTAGATGTTTCAAGAGGTTCATCAGAAGGCTTACACGGCTCCCCTAGTATGGGGAGTCGTTTGTTTTCTTGCCATCTTCAGCAAGTAAAATATGCGAAGTAAAACTATGTCAGACGATAACGAGGACGTTGTGTCCGAAACCGAAGTTGAGGAGCAATCCGATACGGAGGTAGAAGTAAAAGAACCCGAGGAAGACTCGGGAGAAGAGAAGGAAACTCCATCAGAATCTTCTACTGATGACAAACCAGACGTCGAGGAAAAAGATGAAGAATCCGATAAATCTTCTACTGATGAAAAGTCAAAAGAAGAGCAGGATGAAAAATCTGAACCCAAAGATGTCGATGTTCCAGCCAAGGAACCAAAGCCAGTCGAGGGGGAAACGCCCAGAGAAAGAGCTTTACGGAAAGAATTAGAAAATCAGCGTCATATTAATCGCGAACAGCGAAAGAAAGAACTGTTTGGTAAACCGGAACGCACTGAGCCAGCACCTACAAGTAGGTCGGAGCAGAAACAGCGTACTGCTAAACTAGCAGAACTTGAAAAAGAATTTGACCCAACTGAACTAAAGAATTTCCGCAAGGCATTAGAAGCTGCGGCTGAGGACTTAGGGTTTGTCCGCAAGGAAGAACTACAGGCCTCAACTTATAGTCAATCTGCTTCAGAAGAGCTCGATAAATTCATTGAAAAACATCCTGATTATTTACCAGAAAACGACAAAGATGACGTTTTGTGGAAACAGTTTCAAGAGGAATTCGCTCTATACAAGAAGCCGGAAGACCCACGCAAGTTATCTAAAATCTTTGAGCGTGTCCATCAATCGGTTATTGGTGACAAGCCCACTGAGTCAAAGTCTGAGGTAGACGCTAAAAATCAAAAGATTAAAAGCGCATCTCATTCAGCTTCTAGTGGTGCATCAAGGCGGGAACCAAGCCCATCCACTTCTGGTGGAAAAATCGATCCATTATTAAGACCATACCTTAAAGGAGATTTTAGTGATTTGGATCTCTAATTAACTAAAACTAATTAACTAATTTATGGCAGGATTCCGAATCGTTCGGAACATCATTGAAGCTGAGGGTGAAGACCTTCCAGTTTCAAGCCAAACTCTTTCTCCTGGAGATTTGATTGAGCGTACAAACGGTTCCACTACTTGGGCCGCTACTACCTCCTCAACCAATTTCTTCACGGAAAAGGCTATTGTTGACCAAACTGTTACTTCTTCTGCAACCACTGTTCACGCATTTCGCTTGAATGGTTTTGAGAAAGTAGCTGTTGAAGTCACAAATACGGCTAACGCCGCTCACAATGGTGATTTTATGGTTCTAACCGATAAGAACACCGTTAATAACACTGGTACTACTTCTTCTGCTCAGACCGCTGTGTTTGTGCAAGAAGGTGTACTGGGTACTGGCGAAATTGTTGGTCGTGTAATAGTTGGTAACGGTGTTGATCCAGACGCCACATAAGCCTGATTGATATATGTCTACTACTGCTCCATTGAGCGTCAACCAGGCGGCTGACCTTGTAGATCGTTCTATACAGAAGATCTTCTCCAAAACTTCAGAACCGGAAGCGATGTACAAAAAGTACTTCAACTTCCGCACTACTGAGGATTTGTATGAAAAGGACAGCGGTCTGTCTGGACTTGGCATTGCGGATTTCGTAGATGAAAACGCAGCCGTTCACGTTGATGTTCCAATTCAAACTTTCGATAAAACATACACACAAGTTCAAATCGAACACATGGTATCATTCACTAAGAAAATGTACGTGTTTGGGATCAAGCGTCGCGATTTGGACAACAAAGCCTTAGAACTCAAGCGCGCTATTGCCCGCAAACGCGAACAACTTTGCGCTGAGTATCTTGATAACGGCTTTGAGTCTACTTCTTACTCGCACAGTGGTATCGCTAAGACAACTACTGTTTCCACCGCTGGTGGTGACACGTTGGGGCCTTGGGACGATGACCACACCCGTGAGGACGGTGGCACTAACATGAACAACTATGTTTATGACGGTACTACCTACAACTTACCATTGGACTACGCTGGTCTTAAGGCCGCGTATCGTACAATGAGTTTGTTTGTTGACCCTCGTGGTAACAAATATCCGGCTAATCTTACCCACGTTGTGGTTAAGAAAGGTTCGTCTGCTCATTTCAAGGCAATGGAAATCTTGGGTGCTATCAAGCGCGGTAGGATTCCTGAGTCGACTGACAATGACGCAGCTGCGGTTGGTGCATTTGAAGTTCTCCCACTCGACTACTTGTCGAATGCAGCCTATTGGTGGGCGTTTGATTCTTCTCGCGCGTTGAGCGATGAGCAGGGTCTACAGTTTGTGGAATCACAAGCTCCTTCCTTACTGCCTGTAAATGTTGTTTACAAGACAGGCGAAATTCAGCAAAAGGTTGAGTCGATGTCTACTCACGGTCACAATGATGTGGCTCGCTCATGGGTAGCTTCAAAGGGTGATTCAAGTTCCCCATCGGACTAATCTATTAACCTGCCAAGAGGGGGGTTAATTCTCCCCTCCTGGATCTGGATTTAAAAACATGCCGACTTATAATAGTCAACCATTTTCTACCACAAGTAATTTGAACGTGAAGAAGGGTATAATCCGTTTTGGTTCTACTCATGCTTCAAGTCCGATTGCTAGTACGGATTATGCGTTGTACGTAAATAGTAGCGGTTCGCTGATATTTAGTTCAGCTGGAACTGCTACTACATTAGGTGCTACTGGTGGTAGCGGAAGTATTCCTTCCTTTGATGCTATCTTCCAGGGCGATCAAAATATTCAACTTGCCGCGTTGGGGTCATTCACTATTGACCGCAATTCTGGCAATAACGATGTCTTAACTATTACCAATACTGGTGCTGGTTCTGGTGACTTGATTCAACTTACCAATGTTGGTACAGGTAATGACATTGAGGGCACTTCAGACACGTGGCACTTCACCAAGGCTGGTGATATGACGGCTAATACGGTCGTCTTTGCCGGTGATGCTGGAAGTACTTCTATAACACTTACTGCTGGTAATGCTGTAATCTCAGCTGGCTCTTTGGCTATAACACACGCCGCTGATGCTGCTAGTTTTACGGTTACAAATAACACCGCAACTTCTGCTTCAGTAGTTGTGTTGGCTGGCTCTGGTGTATTTACTGGTTCTACCACTACGTCGTTCATGACGATTACACCGTCTGGATTGACTACTGGTACAGCGGTTTATTTGCCAGTTGCTGCTCTTACTACTGGTATTGGCTTGCATGTCGTGGCTAATGCTGTTACAACTGGTCAGGCGGTGCTGATTGCATCTTCAGTTGCTGGTACTACGCTTACTACGACTGGTCGTCTATTTAAGGTCGATCACACTGGCAATGCGTCTGGTACTGGTACACTTGTAGAATTTGCCTCTGCTGCTGCCGACGAGACTGATATCTTAAAGGTTACAGCTTCAGCCGGTCTTACGGGGGGTGCTATAGTGGTGAGTGCCTCGTCTCTCGCTACTGGTACTGCTATCGAAGCTGCTGACTTGGATTCATTGACAACTGGCATCGGCCTTAGTTTGGCCTCGACTTCGGTTGCCCTTACAACTGGTAGTTTGATCCGTGTGTCAACTGGTACAACTGGCGCGGTAGCTACTAATGGTATTGTTTCCGTGGTTGCTACTGGAGCTTATACCTCTACGTCTAACGTAGGTCTAGTTAACGTGGTCGCTGATTCAGTAACTACTGGTGCTACAGTGGTTAATATCTCAGCTACTGCGGCTACAACTTCGGTTGGCCTTCGTGTGGTTTCAAGTGGCACCGGATTAACTTCTGGTTCTCTTGCAATATTCACTACGGGTACGACTGGTGCGGTGGCTACTAATGGTGTGGTTTCGATTCGTGCTACTGGTGCTTATACTTCCACTTCAAACGCTGGCTTACTAGATGTACAATCAGCGTCTTTGGTGGGAACACTTGCTAACGGTACGTTGGTAAACTTCAAAACTACCAGTGCTAGTCAAGTTGATGTAACTGCTTTGAATGTTCAGATGTCGGGAACGACAACTGGCTTTACGGGTGATTACATTAAATTTACTGGTACAAGTACAACTGGCGGTGGTAATCTGTTCCTGGTGACAGGCGCGGAGACTACTGGCGGTAGTACGGTTAAGTTAGTGAACAACGGTATCACAACTGGTGGTGTTCTGTTGAACCTCAGCCACACTACTTCAGTGATTGGTGCGGGCAGTTCAATGCTTCGTATCACTTCTACTGGCGTAGACACTGGGTCTACTACTGGAACCTTGCTTGATTTAGCTGCAACCGCGGCTACGTCGGGAACTCTGGTACTCTTGACCTCTGCAACCTTGGATTCCGGCAAAGGAATTTCAATGGTGTTGAATGGTTTGACTACTGGAGAAGGATTGCATATCAGTCACACTACCTCAGTAATTGCTGATGGTGGTTCAATGTTGCGTATTAGTTCTACTGGTATTGATACTGGTGGTGCTACTAATGGAACCTTGCTTGACTTGAGCAGTACTGCTCAGGCCGCTGGTACTTGTATCCTTGAAACCTTGTCTGGTTTAACTACTGGTATTGGTCACAGCATCATTGTTGATGCTTTAACAACTGGTACTGGATTATCCATCACAAATGCCTCTGGTGTCATGCTGACAACTGGAGAATTACTACTGGTTAGTTCAACTGCTGCTACTACTTGTACTGGATTGGTACGGGTTAGTGGAGTTGGATTGACTGATGGTTATGCGATGGAACTTACTGGAGGTGGAGCAAATGCTACCGCTACGGGTGGTGTTGTAAATATTAATGCTGGCGCAGCTACGGCTGGTTCAGCGTTGAAGGTTGCAACAAGTGGTGTTTATCAGGGTACAACTGGTGTTGTAAATATTGATGCTGCCTCGGCTGATACTGGGGTTATCGTTGATATCAATGGTGCCGGCTTGACTACTGGTACCGCTCTTAAGATTAATACAGCTACCGCAGTCTTAACTTCTGGGTTCTATATCCAGTGTTATGACGGTGCAGCTAACGATTTCACTGTTGGTGACTTCGGAGCTACCGTAATTGCTGGTAGTGCGGCTCTTACTGCTGCTTTGACTGTTTCAGCTGGTGATGTTCTGTTGTCTGATGGTTTGCTAAGAATGGCAACCACGGCAACTATTACTGCCGATGTTGGTTCAGTTCAAGGTGGTTCGCCTCTAACGAGGGGTGTTAATGAAATCGCGGTTTGTGCTAACGCTGGTGATGCGGTTACTCTCCCTGCGGCTGCGGCTGGTCAGGTGGTGTATATCGTGAACCACGGAGTTGCTTCTTGTGACGTATTCCCTGCTTCGGGGGATGCTATCAATGAAGGTGGGGCAGATGCGGCAAAGGCTCTTGCAGCTAATGCGGCATTGCTTTGTTTCTCTTACGATGGTACGAATTGGGAATGTAACACCTTAGCTAGGTAATCTTAATCCTCTTTTGTGGGGGTTTTCCAGGATTTAAATCTTAAGTGAAAACCCCCAGGTGGAGAATTAACTATGTCATACGCAAATGAAGAGAGACAATTCGTGGCTATAGATATCAGTACCGCTGCAAGTAATTCAATAATTACTGCTCCGGGTGCTGGTAAACAAATCTACATTGACTTTTTGACACTCAATCCTAGTGGTGGTGCAAATACAGTGACGTTGGGTGGTCTGATCAGTCCTGTATTCTTGCTGGATGATAACCAACCGTTAACCTTTGAGAACGCTATTCATAACCCAAGTGGAGTTTTCCCTTGCGCCGTGAACGGAGCTTTCACTATAACATTATCAGCCGCTACAAGAGTTACTGGTTACGCGATTTATCGTATAAGAGAATAAGAATAATATGACATACATTGGGAAGAGAAAATTCGTTCTCTCCCATGTGCTTGAACGTAAACGCGAACATGAACAGCAACTGAGTGAATTAAAGTCGTTGGCTGAATTAAAGAGTGCCGAGCTCAAGCAGGTGGGTGATAACCTAGAAGAGAAGATTGCTGAGTTACGCAGACTAGACGAGACAACAGAAGAAACCTCGCAAAAACTGATTGATTTTTACGAGGGTGTTTCTGTTACCCTGGGTATCTCAATGAGAGTTGTTGAGCAAGCTGACGGTTTGGTTAAAAAGTATTATGGGTTACTTGACTCACTTAACAGAAAATTGATTGAGGTAAACAATGAATTTAATAAATTAAAATTACTCGAAGAAGCGTTACGTGTGGAACGTAGTGCGGAAGATCAACGCTTGAGCAAAAGAGCATCTGATCTTGGTATCTATGAGCGACGTTTACAAAAATCCATAGATGATGCTGATTTAAATGATAAGATTAAATTAGTACTACCATGAGCCACCTATCTGTACAGGGCGAGCAAAGTACCTCTAGTGAGATTTCCGCATTAACAAGTCTTACTGATTTGGGTATTTCTGGTGTTGGTGAATTTATTCGTAAGACCGGAACAGTTACTTTTGGAAATGCAACTCCTGGTGAGGTTGGATTGGGCGATGTAGTTGGCCCAGCATCAGCTACTGATTCTAACTTTGCCGCTTTTAATACTACTACTGGAAAACTAATCAAAGACTCTGGCTATAATGTTTCTAGTTTTCAAACTCCGCTTGTAAACTCTGCTGGTCTAGCGGCTGCTCTCTCAGATGAAACAGGCTCAGGCTTTGCTGTTTTCAGCACAGCACCAACTTTTACCACCAATATCTCTGTACCCATAGTTAAGCCAACCGCCGATTCCACTACTGCTATTCAAATTAACAAAGCAGA
>Ga0172379_10004424_pt1 | contig 20802 bp, 20 predicted proteins | sample GrowelOW334metaG_FD_119756 | JGI IMG/M metagenome (GOLD analysis project Ga0172379, IMG submission 119756) | Groundwater microbial communities from an aquifer near a municipal landfill in Southern Ontario, Canada - Groundwater well OW334 metaG | ecosystem: Environmental > Aquatic > Deep...
AAAAAAACCTAGGACGAACCAGGTTTTGAAAAAATGTTTCGTTGATTGTTTAAAACAATTATCAAAAACTATTTACGATAATACTTTGCCGCTTCTTCCGGGGAGACGGAGTTGATGATCAAGCCGGAGCCGAGTTCCACTCCGGCCCAGATGCTTTCGCGCGGCTGGATCTTGAGATAAAAATGTTGGTCGGTGAAAGAGATGACCTGATGAACGTATAAATTATAAGAGATGTTGAGTTTTTTCAATTTGAGCAATACTTTCTTAAAAATTTTGGCGAATGATTGGAACTCTTCATCGTTCAATTTGGTGATATTATCGAGATGACGCTTGGGGAAAATCCAGGTTTCATAATGATATTCACTGGCGTATGGTGCGATCGCGGCTACCAGCGCGTCTTCATATATCTTTCTCTCCGACTTCATTTCTTTCTTGATGATGTCGCAGTAAGGGCAGGTGCCTTTTTCGCTTTTGTAATTCTGTGCCTGGACGATTTCGTCCAGCACTTCCGGCGGCATGATCTTGGTGGCGAAGAGCTGTGAATGTGAATGATAAAGCGAGGCGCCGGCCTTGGAGCCGCTGTTCTTGAAGATCAGGACGTAATCGATCTTATCGTTCTTGCTGACGGCTTTCGTCCGTTTCGCGTATAGCTTCAACAAGTCAGCGATCTTGTCTTCGTCGAAATCGGCGATTTCCGGACCGTGTTCGCGCGTTTCGACGAACACTTCCTGCACGCCGTAAGCTTTAGGATTATCGAGAGTGACTGCCGGAAATTTATTGGTCATGACCAGCATCTGCCAGTTCTTTAGGCCGCCCAGATCATCGATGACCTGCTTCTTGTCAATTTTCTCCGGACAGAAGACGCAGAGCCCGTCTTTTTTGATCATGGTTTCTTCCATCATATCGCGCGGCCGGCGGGAGCGGCTGGGTGTGATGATGACATATTTATTCAGGAAGTAGTGCTTGCGGATCTCGGATTTTGATTGTTGGTTAGGCATGAGTATATTATAGCACAAAATATAAATATTTTAGAAAAAGAAAAAAGGGAAGCGGTTGGAAGCCTGCTTCCCTTTTGGTTTGGCGATTGGGATATCGAGGGCTTAGGATTCCCATCCGCGGACGCCGATGACCAGGCCGGACTCGTTATCCGAGTCCAGGGTGACCAAACGGCCGGAAGTGACGATAGCGTCCTCAATCTCGTCTGCGATGGCGAGGAGGTCGTCGCATTCCGCGACCCGCCAGTGCCGATCAAGAAAACTGACCGGGCGGCCTTCCTGGAGTGCCCGCACGATGCGGGCGACCAGCTCGGCGCGGAACCAGAGGAAGACTTCTTCTTCGGTGCCGGCGGAGTAGTCCACTTGCCACTTGTTGCCATGACCGATGAAAGCAGTAAATAGTTCGTTTGGCTCAATATCACCGAGCCGAAATTCTCTGGTGCGGCCAGTGAAGATGCCGGAAAGCAAGGTAACACGGATCATGGCGACCTCCTTTGAATTTTTTATCATGAAATCCCCGCCAGGTGGTAGGGCGCAAGAGGAAAAGAAAAACCTTTAGGAGAGAGATTTAAAAGTATATTTCTTTTCTACGCCCTACAAAACTGACGGGGATCGGGTTTAGTTTTTTTGTCACATAGATTCTTATTGTTTTACTCTCTCCTTTCCGAAACCACAAATTTATTCATGACTTCGGAAAAGAGGGGGAGCGAAGCGACCAAGCTTGCTCCCCCCCAACCTAACCAATCTCGTGGATTTTTTATTTTGTCGGAATCCAATAACCGACAGCCCATGCTTTTACGCGAGTGGACTTTCTCGCAACTCCCCGCCGGGTTTGACTGGGGAGGCTTCCACCAAAATTATTTCATCCCGATAGTTTTCTCCTTTCTAGGAATTTGTTAGGCCAGGTCATTTAGCTCTTATTGCAAGCGGGAAACATCGCTCCGCTTACATACTCTATCACCTCAACAGCCTTGACGACCGCCAAGGCCTCCTCAATGGACTGGAGAGAGTCCCCCAGTCCGATGTCCCACTGGTTTCCCCCCGTGTGGGGGCAAACCAGCCAAGGATAGCTGCTTCCCTCCCTGTGCGGAGGGGGGGGGAAGATTGTATCTCTCCCCGATTTGGTTTGCCGTCAGATGTTTATAGTCGGGGTAGACCCCGACCCAGCCTTTTTCTTCCTCCACGGGGATGAGCCTGAAACAAACCCATCCCTCAATCTCTCTCCTTTCTCCGTTCTCTCCGTAGCCAAGGCTACGGAACAACGGGGCCCACAGCACGTCCTTGACGTACTGGTGGGTTTGCACCTGCTCCCAATCGACATCGCTTCTGCCGATTGGGCAATTCGGGTGGTGCATCATCCGCCGCTCGTCGGCGGATGTTTCGATAACTCGTTTCTCACCCAGGGCCATAATCAGCCCCTGGTAATTGATGCTCTGCCCGCAGGCAGAGCAAAACCACGACACTACCCAGTTGATGAGACTGGACTCGATCTCTCTTATTTGTATTTTCATCTTTCTTCTCCTTTGCCCGCCTCCCATTTGGTGAGGTCTTATGGCTTTTGATTCATTTTTAACTGCCTTACAAATTTTTCATAAAGAAAATCAAAAGGCAGTTAAATCTGAATATTTTTTAAGAACAAATTTTTTCTCAAATCTCAATTGTACAATTAAGCTTTGGGAAAAGCGGGCGAGTCAATTATCTTGCGATAATGCTCGCCCTTGAACCGTGAACCATCACCTTGTCGGAGGTGATTTCCGCGAGGGTCTGCTCCCTCGAGGCTCCAATGTGTCAATTTTTATTTTCGTGAGATTGTCCCCTGGATATGGAACTCAGACTCGTGCTTTTACTCGGCAAGATTTTGCAGAAACCTTGATAGCTACCCAAGGGATTGTATTTCAATCCGTTTGCGAAGCGGAGCTAGACGGTTTCGCCCGTCGGGGTGGCGGCCTCTTCGGCCTGGAGCACCCAGATCTTGCCGCAATACACGACATAGACCCGGGTCTGGCCGAAGGCCGTCCCGAGGTGGGAGGCAAGGTTGTTCAGGATCTCGATTGCCTCCTCGTCGGTCATCGCCGCGTTGTACAGCGGCGAGACCTCCCCTTCGAACCGGGCGACCGGTTCGAAGCCGCCACCGGCCTGACCGGGGCCGTTCGGCCAGGCGTAGACCACCTGGCCGGTGGTGACGCTGCCGGTCAGGAACGGCAGACCGGCGGCGGCGCGAGCCTTCATCCAGCTGAGCGAGGCCTCGACGGCCTCGCTCGCCTGGTGGATCTTCGCGGCCGCGCCGTACCCGGCGGCGAGACCGCAGGTGACGGCGAACGACCGGCGGGTCCCGAGGGACCCAGCTACGGTTTTGTACATTAATTCCTCCTGCCAGCATCTGTATTCCGGTCATTTTGCGATGACTCGGTGTCTTTGCTGGTCTCGTTGACCGCTCTGGCGCTGGTGAAGGTGTTACGACTTCCACCTCCACCAACTCAAAAACGTCAGATAGACGAGGCCAACGGCCGCGCCTCCCCAGATGAAAGCCCCGAATACGAGCTCCCATTTGGGGTTGGGGCGGGGCACATATCCCGTCAGCCCCGCGACGCATGCAGCGGCCAAAAGCACATGTCCTAAGGCCGCTAACGGCATTATAACGCGGCCGATCCACATCATAAGCTTATCTATGTTCATTTGTCTCTCCTTTGCCCGCCTCCCTTGCGGTGAGGACTTACGGCTTTTTTTAAAGATCATCCCGTCTTTTCTGAAGCCATAAATTGTTTTATGATTTCGGAAAAGACGGGGAGCGAAGCGACCAAGCTACGCTCCCCAAAAAACCTTTGCCTCGTGGATTTTTTATTTTGTCGGGATCCAATAACCGACAGCCCATGCTTTTACGCGAGTGGACTTTCTCGCAACTCCCGCCGGGTTTGGCTGGGGAGGTTTCCACCGAATTTACTTCATCCCGATATTTTGCCTCCTCTCGGGATTTTGTTAGGTAGCTTAGGTTGACCTTTCAGTTTTCCTTTGGGAGGAGAACTGAGAGCAGAAGCCGCCGTACGGCGGCGTTACTCAGGTGAGGAACCAGTTCCCTGACCCGGACGCTGTCGCGTCCCGGGAAGAACTGGTCCCGGAACCGCGCCGAACCCGGACGGCAGTTGCCCGCCCGGACGGAGTCCTCCAGGCTGACATCGCGGTCTCCCTGAGCCTCGAGGAGCGCCTGGAGCTGGCGCTCCTGCTCCTCGGCCTCTGTCGCCAGTGCCACCTGTTGCAGGCGGTATTGGCGGTCGGCCTCCCACTTGCCTCGGGCGCCGGCCTCGAGACGACTGGCAATGTCGTGCCATTCGCCGCCCAACGCTCGCACGATTTCCGCCTGGTCGTCCAGGCGGGTTTCATACTCGACCTCTTCGCCGGCAAAAGCGAATAGGCCGATGGCCTCGTAGTTGTCATCATCCCACCCCTGCAAGTACAGGGTGGGGGTGAGAACCCTGACATTCGCCGGGGCTGCGGCCTGCAGTCCCTCGACCTTTTCGAGGTCTGTCCGGGCATATTTCGCCCGGCAGACTCCGCCGGCGATTTTGTAGTACATACCGTCGGCGGCCGGGTGGAGGCCCAACCGCCTCCAGAACTCGTTCCCCTGAGGGTGGGTCTCCACCCCCCAGTCGAAGTGGGTGGTGCGCCGCATGATCGCGGCCGCCGCCCACCAGTTTCCCTTGCCTAGACCATCCAAGACCTGGGCCGTCAGTTCCAGGGTTATCGGCTCTTGGCCGACCCCCGGAACGAACGTCCATTTGAACGTGCGGGTCTCGAATCCCGCACGACCCCCCTCCCCCCGAAGCAACTGGAAGAGGGAATGTTCGTCGGCAAAGTACAACTCGCCGGTTGAAATGTTCTTGGCCAGAATCGGCCAAGAACGACCGATCTCCGGGCGGGCGATAGGCACACTCACCCGAAACCCGAATACCGGTTCTCCGGCGTCCAGGTCAACCTCCGGGTAGTTTACGTCCACCCGGTAGGTGGACAGCTCCCGGAGGTGCATTCCTCCGGGCACCCAGCCGGCCCCGGTGAGCCCTGTACCGGAGCAGTAATAGTTTTTGCCACCGAGGTGTTCGTGCACCATGGCGGCCGTTTCCGGAGACCCGTAAGCCAACAGCCGACGGGTCACGAAGTTCATGAGAACGGCGATGAAGCCGCTCCCCCAACTAAGCTCAAATTTCAATTGATTCTCCTTTGCCAGCCTCCCTTTCGGTGAGGACTTATGGCATTTAACCGTTCGATCATGAGTTCATAAATAAACTCAAGATTGAGCGGTTAAAATAGGAGAAGGTTTATTCAATTTTCAAGGTTCGCTTAATTCAAAGGTTCATAATATGAGCTCTTGAATTAGGAGGGGAACGCGCGAACCAGTGCGCGCTCCCCGAGAACCGAATATTTACGGAGGGGGTTTGCCTTGGGTGGACTGCCCATTTGGCCGGAACCCCCTCCGAGCGCTACGGATCGGCATCCGTAGCGTGAACGTGTTCGCCGCCTGCTGGTCATTCCAGTCAGGGGGTATTCGGCGAACACGCCCTCGCTTTAAGCCAAAAAAAATTTATGGACTAAAGTGAGAAAGTATTCTGGTGTTATTTTCTAAGGTTCGCTTTTTAACCTCGCCCCTCCCACCCCCTTTTAGTCTCCCCCCTCGGGCAGGGGGAGATGGGGAGATTGAAGGGGAAAAGGTTTTAAGGAAATTTCTATAGGCGAAAGTTGGTTAGGCTCTCGCCTAGAGTCGATTTCCTTGTTACGATTGGTAACTTTCTGGATCCCGGGTCAAGCCCGGGATGACAAAATATGAAATCGGGTGATGGTGGACGCGTTTGAGGGTTGAATGGACGCGGATTGCCGCGGCTTCAACTAGCACTCATTCGCCTTGAACAATTTTGATCATCAGCTCGTCAGGGCCGTGGTCGGGTCGTTCGGATCCCCATCGGACGAAGACTCAACAAATATCCATTTTCCATTTATCTTGCATCACACAAAGATTTACAGGACCTGCATTTCCGCTCAAGCATGGCGAGCAGAAATGAATGGCTCATTCTCTCTCCTGGAGGGGAAAACCCCTCCGCCCTTCGGGCACCTCCCCTTAGCCGCCGCACATGCGGGGCAGGCAGGGGAGGATTTAATGAGAATGAAGACCGGATGTCTGGTGAGTTATTTTAATGAACGATTTGAATTTTACCACCCCGGCCTTTCGGCCACCCCTCCTTATAAAGGAGGGGATTGGGGTGCTCGCTTATGGCGAGGATAATGTAGAAGACTTTTTGGGATTGTTGGCCGTTATAATAATTGTTTAATGCCATTTTCCCTTTATGCTTAATATTTCTTCCGTCAGACGGTTTTACTCAACCCGATCGATAGAAAAAATATTTGTTGTCTCCAAGCATGAAAGAGACAACTATTTCAAGGACTCTCTCCCTGTCCCGCCAAGGCGGGATCCTCTACATTATTTTCGCCACAAGCGGCTTAGTTTGAATGAGCGATTGGTGATTTGTCTTAATCACTGTTCCTCCACCTACCATTTTAGGTAGAGGTGCACTGATTATGACTCTTTAGGTCGTCCCGGCTTTTATGCTCTGGCTCGCGACTCTCTCCTCCGCAAGGCAGATGACTTGGCTCGGGCTGTGCTTTATTTGCATGTGCCCCATTCGTAGCTGGGGCTGCCGAAGGCATAACGTTAAAAAGGTGCGAAATGTTTTGACTGCTTTTGGAAAGAGTAGTCAGAACACTTTGCACCTTTATTGCCCTCCATAGCTCCTGGGCTAAGATGGGTGGCGTTTAGTGTGTCAGCGGCTCTCTCCTTCCGCCTTCGCCTCACATCGCTCGACTTTGGCGGACAAGTCCGCTTAGCTTATGAGCTCTGTTAGGCTATAATATTTTTCTTTAATGTGCGTTTGACAACTTTTCCTTTTTTCAGCTTGATAAAACAGTATAGCACAACAATGAAATACTGTCAAGAGTGTATGACTTCTATTTAATATAATTAGGGATAAATTAGCTTATTTTAGTATAAATATATTATTTAATTTATATATATTTGTTGTCATTATTAGTTGACAATATTGCAGAATTTGGTATAATTAAGGTACATTAATATTAATAATCTACCTTCCTCTTACCCTTTTCTTGGTAAGGAGAGGGATAACAACCTGCTATGTATAAAGATATTTTGGTTCAGCTGGGAATAAATCAAAATGAAGCGACAATTTACGAATATTTGCTAAAAAACGGGGAAAAGTCAGCGGGGGAGATTATTAAAAAAACCCCGCTTAAACGGGGCTTGGTGTATCTTGTTTTAGGAGAATTAGTTAAAAAGGGGCTAATTTTAGAAAAAAAGAAGAGGAAGGTAGCTTTTTTCTCGCCGGCTCATCCGCAAATATTGGAAGAAAGACTAACAAATGAAGAGGCATCAATCAAAAAGGCCAAATTAACATTGGAGGTCAATTTGCCGATGCTGATTTCTGATTTTAACTTGATTTCCGGGCAGCCTGGTGTAAGATACTTTGAAGGCATTGAGGGAATAAAAAAGGTGTTGGATGATACACTAAAAAATAATGCGGAGAAAAAAATACGCACATTTTCTGATGTGGCCGGTATCGCCGATCATTTGGCGGACTGGAACACAAGGTATTACGCGCCAAAGCGGCTTGAATTAAATATTCACGAGCAGGTCATTATTCCGAATATTCCGCGCGCACTGGAGTACATGAAGGATTATAAGGCGAACATGGTGACGGAAATTTTATTCATCAATCATGAACTGTTTCCCTTCACGACTGAAGTCAATATTTATGACGGCAAGGTGTCTTTTGTCACCTTCTCGGAAAAAAGTTTGATTGGTGTTATTATTAAAAATGAGGAGATTTATAGAACTTTAGTTTCTATTTTCGACCTTACCTGGATAAGCGGCAAACTCTACAGCCAAAACATCCAGCCGGCGTGGCTCGGGCGGCATTAATATTAAAAATTGGATAAATACCACTTCTGTAATATACAAAATATGAGAGAGGCGTCGTTAAGAAAATACATAGACTATCAAGAAGGCGCAAAATCTGAAATAAACCATTCGATTTCCACGAAGGAAGTAGCGGATTTAAAGTTGCGCATAAAGAATATTTCGGATCTACCCACGGATGAATTCGGGCGCAGGCGGGGCGATGAATCAGGCCAACCAGCAGAATGGAATTTGTCCGACAACCAGGCTGCCGAATTGATTGATTTATCAAAAAAGAAGCACGACTCAACCATGGACTGTAAATCAGTAAATGAAGTTGAGGGATTATTGTTTGAGTTGATCGTTAATAATACGCCGTCACAAAATACCGAAATAATTTCAGCAATAAAGAAATTGCTCAAAAAAGACAATGATCCAGAGCTCATAAATTATATTCAGCAAAAAATTACAGATATTTTGACTTCTAACAAAGTTACGCTTTCAACCCTGGTTTTGCTCGGCGAGCTGAGTAATTATGACAATTTTAAAATTAGCGACAATTTAGTAAGGGCGATTGAGAATCAAAGCGAAGTGACTCCTGATTTTATCAATCAATTTGCAGTTTTAAATCGGCTGAATACTGCAGAAGGGAATTTAGCAATTCATAAAATTTTAGATTATTTCGAGAGTCATTTATTTGTATTACAAAATGATTTGGAAAACAGATTAGATGAGGAGGGGCATAAATTTTATGTGAATTTACATTATCTTTTACTGCAGAAAGAAGTTGGTCATTCAAAAAATTATTTGGTCAAGAAACATCTTCAGGATCAAGTTGAATCATTGGAACAGACAAGCAATCAAGAAAAAAAGGGTGCAATATCCGGCGTAGCCGGAGGAACTAACGATTCGACTATATATGCTTATAGACATGCTCTTGATTCTTACCACAACCGAATCTCATTGGGGATAAAAGATGGTTACCCAACGACCAACCCAATTCTTAAAATTGCACCAGGCTATTACGGTTATTATAATAATCGAGGCGGATTAACTAGCGTATTCGCTGGTGATGACCAAACAGGCATTGATAAGGCGGAACGTGCCGGAAAAGGACCGTCAGTTAAAAACAATCCTGAATTTGGCTATATTTACGATCAACTCAACGATGATTTTGATGAAATATTCACCGTAGGAAAAAAATATGCGGACGATTCCTATAAGCTTGAAAAATTAAGAGATATTTGGAATTTTGATAAAGCACTGAAGGGAGCCGGAGAAAATTTTTTTTATGATTTATCTAAAATAGATTTGAATAGCCTCCATCCTGTCGTAAAAGCAGAGCTATTAGATAGGAATGTAAAATATTTAAAAGCCAGCAATTTATTTCCGGGCAGAATGCCGTTAAACGAAGAAGAATTATTAAGAAAAATTTTTCTCAAAAAGGATTCTGATCCAGACAAATTGTATAGATACAAAAATTTGAGCAAATTGCATATGAGAAAAAAGATCGAGGATGATTTTGGCATCGATCTGACGGATTATGATTTTGCTGTTCAGAATAATTTTTTAATTTATTTGGAAACAAGAACTGTTGAAGAAGTAGAAAAACTAAGGGAATTTGTAAGCAAGCATAAGGGGGCGGGCTTAAAAACTTTTTTGTCGCTTGAATCTGGCGGCGAAGAAATGGGAGACAAAATTATTCAAATCGGAGAGAGCCTCAAGGGAACGCCGGAGGCGGCAGACAAATTATTTGCAGAATACACCAGATTGGTCGATAAGGCGGAATGGGCTGCAGACGAGGTTTGTGCGGTCTACGAACAAATATTTTTTGAAAGGCGGATTGACAGAGATGCTGTCTATCAAACAATTTTAGCGCGTGCCAGTAGGTTGCTTTCAGATGCTAACAGTAATTTATTATCCTCAACCGAAGAAAAAAAGGAAATGATAATTTTGAAATTAATAGATGAATTAGCGGTTCAAGAAATTTCATTGGCAAAAAGCATCGATGATTTCAAAGTGATCTGTTCAGCCATGAATGAAAAGTACCATATATTAATTCGTCAGCTCACAGGCAACAAAGCCGCTAATTATCTTTTTGAATCGGATGAGAGTGAAAAGGAAGGAGGGCGGAAAATACAATCCGATGGCAAGGATTGGAAATTAAGTTTAGATAATTTTGACAGCGATAGAGTCAAGCAATATATTGATTTTTTGAAGATGAGCGCCGACACAGAAGGAGAAAAGCCATATCTTGGTTTTATGTCAGAAGAAAATTTTTTGAAATATGCAAGCCGTTCAAAAGCAATCATTCCAAAACTCGAGCAACTATTGCATTATCAAATCAATATCGAAAAAAAACTTGAACAAATAATTTTCGGCGAACAATCGGCGGAGTTACCGAGAAATTTTGGAGCCGCGGTAGAAGCCGGAATCGAGGCTTATCAGTCAGAAATTACCAAAGAGCAGGAGCCGATCTATCTGCCGGTCGGTATCGGCAAGGAATTAGTCGATGAAAAAGATCAGCGGCTCAAACCGATCGATTCATTGGCTTATCTGTTGTGGTTGCAAAATCAAGGGACAAAAACAGAAGTGATGGTTTGCGATACGATTCAAGAAGCAAACTACAGTTCGCTTTACGGCCTTTCGCCGGAAGAGGCAAGAGCCAAGGCGATGCAGATAGGGGCGATGGATAAAGAGTGGTACCAAAACGCGATTGACAGATTGGGACTTAGTAATCTTTACGTAAGCAATTATCAAGAGGTGGAGCAAGATTTGCATACGCAAAACGCGCGCGCATCGCTTGATCGAATCGTTTCTGAAAATGGCGTCATACAAAACGCGATAGAAATCGCGGTGCAGGGCAGCGTGAAAAAACGAGTCAGCGAAGACGGTGAAAAGGCGGACGGTAAAACGCCGGTTGAGTATGTCAAAGATGAAATTGCCTTTATCCTCTCTAAGCCGGCGACCAAGGTCGGTCATGAGAAAGAGTTGCGCTATGACATTATCGCGAAGATCGTGCCGGTTTATCAGGAGTTGAAGAAACATCTGAAGGAATTGCCTGAAATAAGCGAGGTAGAAAACCCGGAGCAGGCGCTGGTTGAGCTAAGCCTTTATCTGGCCTATTGGCGAGAATTTCCGCCCGAATATTATAAATTGGCCGAGCTGTTCCAGCAAAAAAAATCAATTGACGAGGAGGCAAAAAATACGAAGCAGGCGCGAGGCAAGGCAAAAACCGAAACCGAAAGAAAGCAGTTGGCGGAGAAATTAGATGTCATTCATATTTCCGTCAATACTCTTAAGGGTGAAATTCAAACAGCGGCCGGCGCACTAAAAAAATATAATAATGTTAAAATTATCGATCATAACATAAAAAATTTACAATTGACGGACGCACCGGAAGAGGCGGCTGTGCGCTGGCACGAAACAGGGGAAAGGTTGGCGCAAGCAGAATGGTTTAAAAAATTAAAATTGCCAAAATTTTATTATCCTAAAGAGATTACCAGTTTAAGTTTTGAAATAGATAAAGGCAAAGGAGAATTCAGCGGCTTTAAAGAACCGTACTCGAGTTATAAAATTAAATCGGCAAATGAGATGCCGATTGAAACCAATCAAGTGATTGTTTCAACTCATCCGCTAGCCGCGGCTAAATTGCTGGTCTTGAGCGAACAGAAACAGGTGGAATATTGTAATAAAGTTTTACGGCCGCTTCTGATAAATTACTATATTGCGACCTCGGCCGATAAAGAAGAGGCCACAAGGCGCTACCGCGAAGATGCTGAAAACGTAAATACTATTTCAGATCTTGTCCGTCTGATTCAGGAAAAAATAATTAGGTCGATTGAAGAAAGAAAAAAAGTATAATGATATCCCAAAAAAATAAAAGCGAGCTTCGTGAGCTCGCTTTTGCGTATGCTGAAATTATAATTTTTTTCTTTTTAAGAGAAGCGAGTTGGTCACTACCGAGACGCTCGAGAGCGCCATGGCCAGGCCGGCGAACTCGGCGCGCAGGAGGCCGAGGGCGGCGATGGGGATGCCGATCGAGTTATAAAAAAGCGCCCAGAACATATTCTGTTTTATCTTGCTCATGGTAGCGCGTGAAAGCTTGATGGCATTGATCACGTCGCGCAAGTCATTCTTGACCAGGACTATCCCGCCGGCTTCGATCGCGATATCAGTACCGGAACCCATAGCGATACCGAGGTCAGCCTGCGTGAGCGCCGGCGCGTCGTTGATGCCGTCGCCGACCATCGCTACTTTATCGCCGTTCTGCTGGAGTTTTTTTACCTGCTCCGCCTTATCTTCCGGCAAAACTTCGGCCAGAACTTCGTCGATTCCGGCCTGCCGGGCGATCGCTTCGGCAGTCCGGCGGTTGTCACCGGTGATCATCACCGACTTTATGCCCATTTTTTTTAATTCCGCTATCGCCTCCGTCGAACTTTCTTTGAGCGTGTCGGCGACGGCGACCAGGCCGATTATCCGATCGTCCGCTGCAGCAATCATCACCGTCTTGCCCTCGGCTTCCAGTTCCTGTTTTTTCGCTCTTGTAGATCCGGCAAAAGTTATATTGATTTCAGCCATAAGTTTTTCCGTGCCGACGAAAATCCGCCGCCCGTCTATTATACCTCTGACCCCGCGGCCGGGAATCGCCTCGAAGCCGGAAGGCTCCACGAGCTGGAGTTTTTTCTCTTTGGCGCGTCCGACGATCGCTTCGGCCAGAGGATGTTCCGAGGCTTTTTCGACTGAGGCGACCAGGCGCAGAAGATCATCCGCGGAAATCTGATCGGCGATCAGATCGGTCAGCTCCGGTTTGCCCCGGGTCAAGGTACCGGTCTTATCAAATACTACGATCTTAATTTTATTAGCGGCTTCGAGCGCCTCGCCGCCCTTTATCAGGATGCCGTTTTCCGCGCCCTTGCCCGTACCGACCATGATAGCGGTCGGCGTGGCGAGCCCGAGCGCGCAGGGACAAGCGATGACCAAGACGGCAGTAAAGGCGAGCAAGGCAGTGACGAATGGCGATAAAAGCAGGAAGTACCAGCTGATGAAAGTCAGAAGGGCGAGAGCGATGACGGTCGGCACGAAATAGCCGGAGATCATATCGGCGTATTTCTGGATCGGCGCCTTGGAGGCCTGTGCCCCCTCCACCACCCTGATTATCTGCGCCAGCACCGTGTCGCGGCCGACCTTGGTCGCCTCAAATCTGAAGCTGCCGGTCTTGTTCTGTGTCGCGCCGACCACGAAATCACCGGGATTTTTTTCGACCGGCAGACTTTCGCCCGAAATCATCGATTCATCCACGCTCGACCGGCCATCGGTAATTTTGCCGTCGACCGGTATTTTTTCTCCCGGCCGGACGATGATAATATCACCGACCGCTACCTCTTTGATCGGCAGATCAATTTCTTCTCCGTCCCTGATCACGCGCGCCGTCTTGGCGGCCAAGCCCAGCAGTTTCTTGATCGCTTCGCCGGTCTTGCCTTTGGCGCGAGCTTCAAGCCATTTGCCGAGGATGACGAAGGTAGTCAGCAGCGATGAGGTTTCATAAAAAACCTCGCCCTGCATCACAAAGGTTGAAGCCAGGCTGTAGAAGTAGGCGGCGGAGGTGCCGATGGCGATGAGCGAATCCATGTTGGCGCTTTTATTCTTGGTGGCGTAATAGAAGCCCCGATAGAACCGCGCACCGACATAGAACTGGATGACGCCGGCCAGGAGCGCCTGGACCATGAGACTCGTTTTCGACATGTCCTTGAGTCCCATCGAAAGCGTGATTATAGGCAGGGAAAGCACCAGGCTCAAGATGAATATATTTTTCTCTTTGTTTACTTCCGCCTCCCGAGTCTCCTGGCTCCGGTCTGACGCGGTCGCTTCATCTTCGTTTATCGGTGTTGCGGCGTAACCGGCCTGTTTTACCGCTTGCATCACGCTTTCGTCCAGATCAGGCAGGTCTCCCGCCTCCAGACTGGCTTTTTGCATGGCATAATTCACCGTGGCGTTTTTTACGCCCGGTAATTTTTTAAGGCTGTCCTCGATCAGGAGAGCGCAGGAAGCGCAGTGCATGCCGCTTATATCATAAGTTTTATTTGAAGTAGGGTTTGGCATATTTTAACTTATTTAAGACACGCGCGCTTTCCAACGGCAAGCGCGCAAGTCCTATCATTCAATGATTAATTTCCCTTGGTACATAGACATATCGCAGGTAAAAAGGAATTCGCCGCGACGATCAGGCAGAACTTCGATCGTTACCGTCACATTTTCCGGCAGTTCGCGCCTTACTTGGAAATCGGGGAACGCCACGAAGCGTGAACAGTCGGTATTTTCTTTTCGCGTGAAATTTATTCTGATCGGCGTACCGAGTTTCGCCCGGATGACATTCGGCGCGTAAACGCCCTTGACCTCGATGTCAAATTGCTGGACGCCGTCTGTTTTTTTTGCCTGAACGCCCTTCTGCCGGGTCATATAGCGCAGCCAGAGGACATAGAGAATGATGACCGCCAGGGCGAGGATGATTCCGATCGGTCGCATATTGGTGGATTTATCCGCTTACTTCGTAAGCGGTGCCGGCGAGTGCGAGCCTGATCTTATCGAGCGAGATGTCGCGGTCGGACGATACTTCCGCCCGGCCGCTCTCGAGATCGATCTTGACTACGCTCTCACCGATCAGATTTTTTATCTTAATGGTTGATAGTTTGACACAGGCTTCGCAAGTAAGGCCCTGGAGCCTGAATTTTATGGTTTGCATATGATTAAGATATGATTTTAATTAGTCCTCTCCGCATTAGCCCACCCCGCCCCGGCTTAACACACCTCCCCCTACGGGGTACTCCTCTCGAGAGGAGAATGGGCACCCCCTGCCTGCCGGCAGGCAGGCTCCAAAGAGGGGAATGGGTTATTCTGCGGTGATGGTGCCGCGGGGTGCGCCCATGGCGCAGGTAATCTGGTAGCTGCCGGCATCCGGCGTAAAGTTCATCACGATCTTTTTTCCGGCCTGCAGATACTCTGGCGTGTTAGCGAGCCCGGGAACCATGATGGTGCTCATGCAACCGGAGCCGTTTTCTTTTACGTCAACTTCGAAGCGGACCGGCCGGCCAGCTTTTACGGTGAAGGTATTCGGCTGGATGTCGCTCGCGTAAGTATATGAGGCGGTAATGACCTGCGCGTCAGTCGCTGAATCAGCAGCAGCCTTGGTCGGAGCGGCGTCCGGAACAAATCTTTTGCCGCCACCACACCCGCCACACCCGCCACCGCCGCCGCAACCGCCGCCCGAAGGCAAGGATGCCGCCGCAACACCAGAATCCGCATCAGCGGTTTTTTGCGACAGGACGCTGCCCGCGGACTTCGCTCCTGACGGATCGACGACATTGAATGAGCCGGTGTACATGCCCATCGAACAGGAGAAGGCGATCTTGCCTGTTTCCTTCGGCGTGAACTCGATTATATTGAGGCCCGCCTGAAGATTCTTCCTGATATTGAGTTTGGAGACGACGATGCTCGCGGCACAGGAATATGGCGCTTGCGCGTCAATCTCCCAGCGCACGGGGACGCCTTTTTGGACGGTGAATTTATTCGGTCTGTAACCGGCATATATCTCTTTCATTTTTACCACTTGTACTCCATCAACCAGCGTGACATTCGGATCATTCACTTGCTGCGCTCCGGCCGTATCGCCGCTATCCCAGGTCCAGCCGGCCAGAGCCAGACCGTTCGAAAAATTGAACAAGGCCAGGAAAATAACGATCACGCCGGCGAACTTGAAGAATTTTTTTGCCGCCGCGCCGCGAAAGATCGAAGACAAGCCGCCGACACTGAGCAATCCGGGTGCGGTGCCGAGCGCGAACAGTCCCATAATCATCGCGCCCTTGGTAAAATCACCGGTCGATATGGCGTAGAGCTGCATCGCCTGAGTAAAGCCGCAAGGCAGAAAAAAAGTCAATGCGCCCATCAGACTTGAGTTGAGGTGGCTGTATTCGGCTTTAGCTTTGTCCGCCCCTAGCATCTTGGCGATGCCCTTGGGCAGGGTTAGCTTCCAGGAATTCAAGCGAGGAAAGATGCCGATCAGCTGCAAGCCGATGATGAGCATGACCGCGCCGACCAGTATGGTCATGAGACCGAGCGCGTTGCCGGAAAGCTGAAGAAACGATCCGGCAGAACCCAGGACGCCGCCGAGAACCGCATAACCGCCGATCCGGCCGGCATTGAAATATAGATGAGGTTTGAATTTTTGGGCCGCGCTCGCTTCCGGAAATTTTGTCGCATGCTTGGCCGAGAGCCCGAGCACTAGGCCGCCGACCAGCGCCATGCACGAAGAAAAGCCGGCAACCAGGCCGACGAGGACCACAACGCCGAGACTCGACGGATTGGACGCGATGTTGAAGTTCAGACCGGTAAAGCCGAGCGCCTTCAGGATCCAATAACCGGCCAGGACGTAGAAAATGACTGCCAGGAGGTCTTTGTAGTCTTGGCGATTATTGGAAAACAACCCGGCCTTAGCCGTTTCGCCGATTTCGTAGCCGGCATGAGCGATCGCTTGGCGCAGCGCGCGTTCTTCCGGCGCGGCGCCAAGATACGATATTTCAGCGCGTCCGCGCTTATAGTCGACGTCGCATCTTTTTACGCCGCTCACCTTCAGCAGTTTTTCTTCCACTAAAAGTTCACAGGAGCGGCAATGCATGCCCTTGATCGGCACGATATGTTTTTTTAATTGATTGGACATAATTTGGATTTGTTTCTTTGTGCTGGTTTGCAGATCAACAAAGAAAATAGTAAATTAACCGCAATCATCCGGCTTAAGGATGATAGTCCAAAATTATATCCTGAGTATGGTATTTGAGAGAGAATAATTTTTCGGCGGGGGAAATGGCCGGCGTAAAGCAGATGAATCAGATCCATGGTTACGGGCCGAAAAAAATTCTTGGGCGGCGATATCGCCGTGGTATGCGGCTTTGCGGACCGTTTCAGAAGCCGTGATAAGCGATGCGACAGCATGGTTCTGTGCCAGGCAACACTCGGGCGGTTCGGGCGGCGCGGGATCAATGCGGACGGAATTTTCCGCGAGCAAGACCGGCATGGCGCCGCAGTTTTCCATCGACTGCTCTTCCTGTCCGACGACGGACGGAGCGGCCGAAGCCTGAGAAGATGAAAATAACATCAGGCAAAAACCGCTCAAAAAAACCAGCAGGTTGATTGAGACCAAGAGACTCGTGAATTTTATTCCGGTAGTTTTCATCGTTTCATATCAGGCGGAACGCTTAAAAACCTCCACCACTTCGCGGATCGCTTCTTTTTCGCGATCCTGTTTGATCGCCTTTACCAGGCAGGAATTAAGATGATTTTGGAGCAGTATCTCCTCAGCCTTCTTTACCGCGCTTCGTACGGCCGATGTCTGTTGGAGCACATTGATGCAATAGCTGTCTTCTTCGATCATGGTTATGATCTTTGCCAGATGGCCGTAAGCGATCTTGAGCCTTCTCAAGACGTCTTTTTTCGTCGGGGAGATTTTGTCCATAATTTGCGATTTATACCTAAATACCTACCCTAGGGGGGAGGGTATGATTAATATAGCACTGTTTAAATAAAACGGTCAAGCGGAGATCGTTTATTGATTGCTTTGAATGAATTTTGTGAATAATTTCAAATATCAAAATCCCAATTTCAAATAAATGCGGATATAAACAAACAAAAAACTCCGGAAAATCCGGAGTTTTTCGTTATAAAATTTTTTGATCTATAACAACGGTTTGATCATGCCTTCGATCTGCTCGAACGGCACGGCGCCGGGTATCGATTGGCCGTTGATGAAACTGCCCGGTGTGCCGCGGACACCGGCGCCCTGGCCTTGCTGGAAGTCGGCATTGACCTTGGCCGTGGTCTTGCCATCAGAAAGACAGGTTTCGAATTTTTTTACATTCAAGCCGACATTCTTAGCGGCAGTCGAGAGATATTCGGTATTAAGGCTCGTCTGGTTGGCGTAAATGGCGTCGGAATATTCCCAAAACTTATTCTGTTCTCCGGCGCATTCGGCCGCCTCAGCCGCCTTGCGCGCGTAAGGATGGATCGAATCGAGCGGGAAATGTTTGAAGACCCAGCGCACCTGGTTCGGATATTTAGCCATTACCTGCTTCATCGTGTCATGGAAGCGTGAGCAGAAGGGGCATTGGTAATCGGAAAATTCGACAATCGTGACCTTGGCGTTCTTATTGCCGCGGATATGATCGGTCGAGGCGACCTTGATGTCGACCGGTTTGTTATCGCCGGCCGCCGCCCCGTCAGCCGGTTGTTTGGCGGCATTGTTATCACCAGCCGCAACCTGGTCAGTGCCGTCAGTATTGGCGAGCGAGCCGCCGAATTTGTCTTTGGCGTAAGCCCCCAAGAAGATCAAAAAACCGACAGTCGAGATGATAGCGATGCCGGAAACGAGACCCAGGACAAAACTTGATTTAGAACGGATGTATTTATCCATCAACATAATTTTTTCTCCGCCGTTCCCCGCGGCAGTTAGGTTTGTTAATTAATAGTGAAGTCAGTTTATCAGATATTTGAATCGACGTAAAGCTCGTTCTTGCCCTCGGTTTTTTGATCACAGACTTCGCAGAATTCCAGCCAGGGCTCGGCCGCCAGATTTGCTTCTTTTATCTCATTGCCGCAAAGGAGACAGCGGCCGTATGTCCCATCTTTGATCCGCAAGAGAGCGTTATCGATCTTTTCCAATATGTCGCGATGTACCTTGATCAGCGATTCTTCGATGATGTCTTCGGCCGCGTCGCTGGCCAGATCTTCCGGGCTCGGATTATCCATCGGTTCTTCCGGGCGGGTCAATTTGAGTATTTCAGACTCGACCGCCTGCCTTTCGGCAGCCAGCTTCTGTCTCATTTCTGTCAGAAATTCAGCTTTGTACATATAATCTTTTATGGATATATTTTATCAATATTATTCAAAATAAACAATGAGATCACCGTGTCATAGCACATACAAGAAAATCGGTATAGCTTGCTCGGTCGGCCGGTCGATCTGGGCCGGCGTCCAGCCATTGATCGCGAAAGCGTATGAAATGACCTTGCTGCCGGGTTTAAGCTCCCGCTCTAATTTAGGTTTGAGCTTGGACGCAAGCTTATCCGGTATGCCGAAGACATAAACAACGTTAGCGCGAGACAGGTCAACTTTAAACAGATCGGAGCATCTGAAAACTGGATTTTTGCAGCGGGAAACCGATCGCCTGATCAGGCAGAAAAGATATAGCGGCCAGGCCAATTCCAGACCCGTAACCTGAGCCCCCGTTTTTCCGGCGATGTAAAATGCCACCCGTCCGTCGCCGCAGCCTAAGTCATAAAAAATATCTGCCGATCCGAGATCGGCCAATCTCATTATGCGCGCCAAGTCCTTAGTCTTGGTCGGCAACCAGATGATGAGCGAAAGCCCGCCCAGCGCCAGACCGGCCAAGCCGGCGAGCAAAATCAGTGCCAGAAGAGGAATGATCAGCGGCATAGATTATCGGCGCAATCGAGCGGTATGAAGCAATAAGGATAGTAGCCGGCCTTATGGCAGCAGGCACCATCTTTATAACCGCAATCGGCGCGTTTGATGAAGACTTGAGTAATGATGAAATAATCGTTGACCCGGGCGACACCGACACCGGCTTCGTCATATTCGGCGTTCAGGATATTTCTGCGGTGGCCGGGGCTCGCCATCCAGCCTGAGACGGTCTGATTTTCAATATCTGTCTGGCTTTGCCAGACGGATCCGGTTATCTGTATCGTCGGTTCAGAGCTGAGCAGAGTCGCGCGTTTATCGCGTTCGGAGCGCAACAAAGCGAGTTTGGCCGCGTCATCGGCGGCGTTTTCAATCGCCGTTTCATAAGCGCTGTTCAGGGCCGACAGTCGATCCTGGCAGGCGCCAGCCGGCACGTCGGCGCCGGTATCGCGATATTCGATCTGTTTGACCATCGGTATCAGCGCGATATTCTCAGCGCTCGAGGAAAAATAATAGACGCCGCGGTTATTCAATCTTTGGTTATGATAGAGACCGAAGATATCGCCTTCGTGATGGATGAAGGGGTAGCCGCATAGCCGGTTATTATCGATCAGTGTCTTGTTCTCCGCGGCCAGGTCGGTCGAATGTTCACGGGCGACCGCCGCTAATGCGGAGTTCCACTTGAGGAGCGAAAGACCGTTAGCGCTTCGTTCCAGGTTGATGAGTTCTTGGATCTTTTCTTCGAAGGCTGAGGCGGGGAGATAGGTCGGCGCCGGCAAGGCCGCGAGCTTTCCTACCCTGATCGTTATGAGGTCGCGGTCAGTTATGCCCAGACCGAAGCGGCGCATCAGATCAAAAGCATCCGCCGGCCGGCCGAGATAATATAATTTCAGATCCGCCGGATTTATATAGTAGGCGCGGCCGTGATCCTGCGTCTTTAGGATGATCCGGCCGGCCAGTCTCGCCGGCGCGAGACCGTTCCAGCCTGAAAAATCGGCATCAGTCACGCCGAGTGAAAGCCGCTGCATCAATAAATAAGCATCCGCCGGCCGGCCGAGATAATACCGCCTGAGATCCGTCGGGTAGACGTACCAGGCTTCGCCGTGAGATTGCGTCTGGATGAGGATGCGCCCGCGCAGACGATCGGCAAGATCGACCGCCGATGACACCCTCATGCCGGATACCGCCAAGATGAGCGACGACAGGATGATGAAGGGCGCTATTTTTTTGAAAACCATTTTCCGCACTGACTTAAGATTAATCGGGCGGAAAATCGGTCATTTTTGTCCGCCCGGGTAGATTTTTTTATAGAAGAATTGTTTTACGGCTTCGACCATCAACAGATAGATTATAACCAAGCAGAAGATAGCAAGCAAGACCGCGAGCGGC
>Ga0172379_10004425_pt1 | contig 20801 bp, 23 predicted proteins | sample GrowelOW334metaG_FD_119756 | JGI IMG/M metagenome (GOLD analysis project Ga0172379, IMG submission 119756) | Groundwater microbial communities from an aquifer near a municipal landfill in Southern Ontario, Canada - Groundwater well OW334 metaG | ecosystem: Environmental > Aquatic > Deep...
AATTACGGCAGTCCAGGCAGTACTGACATTCCAATATTTTTCAATATTATCTTTAAAGGCTAAGGCGATATAGGTATAGAGAGCCAAGGTAATTATTAATGAAAACGAATAAATTAAACCTTTTCGAATAATAATTTTAATATCTAAAAAACGAAATTTTATCATTGCGTAAGATGTTGCTATTCCATAAATACTTGTAATAATGTAGGAAATTGAAAATAATGTTGGATTTGTACGGTTAAAAGCGTATATTATACTTAAAATTAAACCAGACAAAATAGTTATAAATAAACTCCAAGTTATATATTGTAACTGAATTCGAACTATTCCTTCAGATTTAAATAATTTATAAAAAAGATTATAAAATGTAAAAATTAATAAATATAAACAAATAATTAAATAATAAATAATATACTTTGGGATTGAATAGACTAGCAATAAATCCTGATAATAAAAAATCTTTCCAAACCAAGATAAGAATATTGTAAATAGAATTGGTGCAAATAACATTAACTCCGTTTTTAAATTAAGTTTAATATTTTCAAGAGGAAAATGGATTGAAAAAAGTAAAATGAAATATGCGATTAGAGCTGCAAAAGTAAAATCCAGTTTTGATAAAAATAAATTTGCATTAATATTTTCTCTAAGCCCTGTTGTTTCCAAAGTACCTACAATTACCCAAATTGTTCCTGAAACCAAAAAAAGAACATATCTTAAATACGCCTTATTTGATCGCCATTTTGCGATTACTATAGTCGTAATGATAATTAAAAACAATGATACGACTAAACTTAAAATAACTAATATGCTCATATACTTATATCTCTTTATGCGCCGTCGGAGGTTAGTGCGCCGTCGCGCTAATTCAAGCCTATTCCCCTCTACCCCAGATGTCAACGGCTTTTTGGTGTAAAAGGTGTGGATAACTAAATTTGCTATATAAAATCAATAGGAATATCATAACAGTCAGTAAAAATCGGGATTTTATCGCACATGGTAGTACCCAGGCCAGGCGATAAAATAAGCCCTGTTGGCACGTCTTTGCACCTTCTCACCAGCCCCCATGGAGGTTGCAGAACTAAGACTAACAGGGCTTTCCCCCGAATTAGCATGGATCATTCCAAATATCTGGCCGTGGAGCCAGTACTCGCAGATCGGTGGCCACACCACTGATCACCTCCCTCCTCCAATCCGTTACTTTAGATGCTCATGACGGATTTGGAGGATTTTTTTTGTGCAAAAATCGCCTTGACGCGCATCAGGGCATGTTGCTACTATATAACCGTGAACGACCACCGACCCACGTTGGTCGTTCGCTTTTTTATTCTATTGGACCGACATATTGGTAATAGGCATCACCAATTTTTGACATACCAGCACCTTCAACATGATCTGTTGTCTGAGTATACACGTCTGTAGATTGTTTAGTGGTGAGATTAAAAACCTTTAACGAATATTGCTGGTCATCCCAGCTTTTTTTATGCCAAACCTGATAGACAATTTCATTATTACTTAACCAGGTTTGTGGGTCACCATCAATTTTAATCTCATTACCTAACTTCTTACTTTGCAAATTATATATTAGGATTGTTTTATTCGAACTGTTTGTTAAAATAATTTCTTGTTCATTGGGTGAAATACGATTGCTTAGATAAGATAAATTCGGATAGAGCCCGTCAGTTCCGATTGAAAATAGTGGCACGGAAACATGACTCTGAAAGTTTAGTAAATCAAATCCCATAGGAATGGCAATATCACGTGCTTTTGAAATTATTGCCTGTTTTGATGTTGGTAATATATCAAAATTAAATATGGCCGGGCTCGACTCAGACAACGTAAAGTCAAGGTTCTTTGATCCCGAAAAAGCCAATGGATCAATATTCCACGTGCCTATTGTTATCGCATAATACCCATGGGGGTCGGAATAATCACCCCCACGTGCAGTCGGCCACACTTCAACATATAAAGTTGAATTATCGTTAGAAAATGAGAGCGGAACAACTTGATTAAAATCTTTACGCGCATTTGGCACAAAATCAGCGGCTGAAAAAGTCTTTTGTGTGCCATCGCCCATAACTACAGCTAAGGTTTCAATGCTGGATAACGGTCCGCCATCCGTTGTTGTTTTGATATCAAATGAACCATAGGCATATATTGTGCCACTAGGAGACATCACAAATTCTCTCACCGTTTCAGGAAAAGAATATGTTTTTTCAACCGTACCAGATGAGCTGATTTGTTTAATATTATTAACGTCCAACGATGCATCAAAAACGGCAAAGCTCCCATTTGCCAGTGCCTGGATAGTCGCATTCATTGGTGTTTGGTAGATCTGTTGTTTATTGGAACCATCAATTGCTGATTTAAATACAGTAGTTGTATATGCAGTTGCACCATTCTCTGTAGCTGCCGTAACTTTCCTGACAGCATAAACGATTTTTTGGGGGGCCGTAGAAGTGTTCGTATTTTTATTGGATGAACTAATAGAATTCTTAAATACAAAACCGCCAACAACAATAATTATGACTGTCACTACTAAAACAATTACCGCGGTTATTTTTGAACTGTTGTTTGTTGGCTGATCCATAGAAAGATTATTTGGTTAATAACTATAGTATACTAGTAATATTTAATTAAGTAAGGGGGAGAAGATTGCTCCTCTCCCCTGTTGTGGGTTGTGAGTAAAAACTGAGATTAATAGAACCTCAACATGCGTGTCGGACGATAGGCACCGTACCCAGACAGCTGGCTCCACGAAAACGGATGCCGGCTGATCAAGAATTTGCCATTGCCGCCGACGTAATTGGCGTCAACAACGTCGAGTCCCCAGCCCAAATTGGCAATCACGATGGCCGTATGAGGACTGGACCCGCCGCGCTGGATAACCCAGCCGGGTTTGGCGCTGTATACGCTTGCAGTGGCATAATCATAGCCGTACGGGAGAACCAGATGTTTTCCGCCACCGATACCGTAGGACGAACGGAACAGCACCAGGTTCGCGAAAAACTTACACCACCCACCGCGGCCAACTGTAGCGTTCGCCGGTACCGTGCCGGCCAGCGTTGTCGTGCCAACCGTACCGACAGTATTTCCGCTGTAGGCTTTGACCTGTTCGAAAGCCCACTGGTCAGAAGCGACATAATCCCAGCCGCCCATCGCCAACCCGTTATAAGAAACGGGAGACGATCCGTTACGCCAAGGGTACAGCGCATAGCATTCTTCGCTGACAATGTAGTTCGACCAATCGCCGGAATAGGTGCTAACAGAATTCCAGTCGATTGACGCTGCGACAATAGGCATCTCCGGCCGGGTAGTCACGGAGTCGCCGAGGTTCGGTTCGTCAGGGTAGATCGCCTGATCATCAGGTACTGAATTGGTTACCGCATCCTTGTCAGAGCAGCCCAGTTGCATGGCAGGCATAACCCCGACAATGACGCAGAGCAGCACATTGAGCATGGTGCTCCAGATTGACTTCTTCATCGTAAACTCCTGTCTATTTCAACAAGGTTTGATTGTTTCAATTTCTGATTGTTCTGATTCGCAAGTTGTAAAAGGGCTGACGCCGTATTGGGAAACCCACGAAAATCCCACCACAGCGTTTTGTTTTCTTTTCCGATACGCACCTCCTTTCGGTGCAATGAACGATGTTAGGTGTACGCATTCCAGACTCATGCTTTTGTCTTCTGCAGACGCTTTTGGTGCTCCTTGACCATCTGGTCCCATTCGCATTTCGTCAGGATATGCCTGGCAAAATTCCATACCGGCATTTTGTGATTCTGCCAGAATTTTATGGAATCCTGCTGCCATTGCGTGTTTCCTATGTAGTTGGCGTCGATGAACTGCATTTCCCTCGCCCCATCCCAGCCAAGAACATATTGCCGGTATGTGGCGCAATGAGGATCTAAACGAATGACATCGCCCGGTTTGGCCATGGCTTCAACCGGCTTTTTGTTTTGATTGGTAACAATACCCATCAGCATGACGATAATTGCCACCAGACTGAGCACCAAGATACTCTTTCTCATGACTTACTCCTTTTTGAAAGAACGGTTTTTTTGGTTAATAAGTTATTGAACTGCTTATTAATCCGATTATCAATGACGGCCAGAGTAATACGGTTACCGCGGTCCTGACAATGACCGAAACGATAGAACTGATTGTGGACATCCCTGCTGTGGACTGCAGTTCGGAGGCACTCAAAGCTTGGCTGTCTGTAAAAATGACCGAGGCGAGGATTCCACAGACGATATAGATGAGGAATCCGTACAAAATGATATTTTGCGTTTTTTTGGTCATACTTATTAAATCACTAATTTACGCGAATGGTCCTCTGCGCGCCACAAAATGAAATAACAATATCTTCCTTCTTCGGAATAATTACCCCGTTCTCCAACCCCGGTGCCAATTTGAATGTTTCTTGAATGGTACTTGATTGTAATGAAACAGCACACTCACCTTGGCTAGTATTCTTAAATGTAGCCGATATGTCAGTCCATCTACTGACGCCTTTTTCAAAAATAGTATCGGGCCGTGATGTTACCGATAAGGATTGATCGGAATAATTAACATACACATAACCATATTCATCTACAAACAAACTTGGCATCCAAAATATTGCCAGACCGGCGATCATAAGGAGACCTAGGGTAATGATGCCGACAAATAAATTTTTGTTTATATTCATATATACTATTTATCAATTATTGAATAAATGTGGATGAGGTGAGTAGTTGTGTACATCACCTCATCCGAGACATTACTTTGCACAGATCCATGTCCACAATAGCGCACATACTGGATTGCATCCGCAAATCCAGCAAATGTCCCGTTTCTGGACAAGAATTCCGTTTGGGCCGTAAGGCTGTGCATAAATCGGGATCCAAGACATGTATGCATTATAACTGGACGGACGGTACGAAAACCAATACACGAAATGAAATGTACCGACAATACTCAGCCCATAGGGATGATAGCAATCTCCAGCTGCCGTCAGTTCGGCGACCCTTTTCGCATGACCCCAGTGGAGCCCTGAAGAATCAATATAATATTCCTCCGGGGAATACGAACTACCCAATTCTTCAAGTACCTGTGGTATGAGCATGCCAAAAGGAATATCGGTCCTTGACTCCAGAGACTTCTCGATTTCCCCGATAGAAATACCGGCGGGCAATTCCTGAGGGAAATCAATGCACTCTGGGAGTGTTTCATCGATTTGATTTTTTGGTGCCGTGATCTGATCATTCTGCGTCGAACAGCCGAATACCAACAACATAGCGATCACCACGAACAGTAAATGCAACAATTTCTTAAGCATTTCAAGTGTCCTCCTTTGGACATTTGAGGTTGTTTTAATTTACAAACAGTTTCATCCGGATAGGCCAATGTGCTTCGGATACGAAATGCCTCATTAAGGAGCGACCCACGGAAATAGGCTCCTTAACTAAGGTGTTAGCCATAGGCAGTATGTCTCCTACCAATGTTTCAAGGTTCAATGTTTATGTTGAAGTGGTGATTTTTTCCCATTATATTTATAGTTATTTCTGACTTATCCACCGGGTTGTACGACGGCGCAGGGGTGCGACGGCGCAGAGATTTCAGTCAATCACTGACAACTGATTTTTTACTTTCTTAATGTTAAGTGCGACGGCGTTTATCTGCAATATTCTCTTCGTTTCTAAAGTAATTTTACCATTTTTTTGTCATTCAATAAATATCCATCCATATAAAATATGGATAACAAAAAAACCGTGTCGGAACGGCTCAATAATTATGGTTATTTATTTTACCGCGGGCGGCGGAATCTCCGGCGCATCCTTTTTCCTGAACAGGCTGGCTACCGAACCGGCGAAACCGAAAATCACTCCCATGGCAATAGCGAAAGGCAGCCCCAAAAAAGTAAATATCGCGTGGACTGAAAAATCGCTGTACCGGTTGCCGGAGGCCATCGTATACATCTTGAACGGACTGTGCACGATCAATTCTATGACCACCATGATCAGGCTGAAAACGAGCAGATGCAGAACCGGATAGGCGAAAAGTTTCAGCGGGCGCCGGTCCTTTTCGCGGAATGAGACCAGGGATGTTATGGAAATGGCCAGTGCGATCGGGATGCCCCACATGCCGACTACGCCGACCGGATAAAAACCGGTTGTGCGCGAACCGAGATCATACATGCCCGGAATATACAGTAAAATCGCGGCAATACAACTGGCACCCAGCGTAATATACAGATACATTTTCCTGTTTGTGATAGTCATATGACTATAGGATAGCGCTGGGTATGCAAAAAATCAACCCATATTGGTTGTAATGCATGGAGAATAAGAATTATTTCCGGTCCCACTCCGGTCCCTGGCGGACCAGCAGGTGAGCGGCTTTTTCCGGATCGGCCATGAGTTCCTTTACCACTTTCTCCGTACGTGCGCCCTGGGATCCTTTCACGAGAATAATGTCCCCCATTTTTATCCGTTCCTGGACGAATTTCCCGGCTTCTTCGGCTCTGCCAAATTCAAACACGCCTTCCTCTGGTAATCCTATAGATATAGCGGTTTGCGCAATAATTTTTGCACGACTTCCGACAGTGACCAGCACGTCAGCCACATGCGCAACTGCCTCTCCGACTTCCTTATGCCCAGCCTCCGTATACTGACCGAGTTCTAGCATATCCCCGAGCACGACAAACTTCCTGCCGGACACTTTCAGTTTTTCCAGTACGTTTAATGCCGCCTTGACGGCCATCGGTGAAGAGTTGTACGAATCGTCGATAATGGATGTATTTTTGATACCGGGCAATAAACGCATGCGGCCAGCGGGAGAAGAATAACCCTTTAATGCGGCAGAGACATCGGCCAAATTCATACCGAAAGCCAAACCGACTGCCGCAGCGGCCAGGGCGATATAGACCTGGTGTTCACCGAGAACAGACGGGAAAAAAACCGGCACAATCGATCCCTGATACATTATTTTGAAACTCAAACCCTTGATCTGAACATCGACCCACGGGTCGGCAGATGGCCCGGCAGAAACGTCCACTTCTGACGCCCGCACGTCCGCCGTTTCAGAAAAACCGAAAGTGAGAACTTGGGAACGGATTTTCCCCTGTACGGCCATGACCATCTGGTCATCGGCGTTAAGCACAGCCGTATCGTCCTTTTTCAGATGTATGACGATCTGATGCTTTTCCCGGACTAATTTTTCCATCGATCCGAATAATTCCAGGTGCACTGGTCCAAGCGCGGTTATAACGCCAACACGGCACGGCGCCAGTTGAGTCAGGTATTTGATGTCGCCGGGCTTGTCAGCGCCCATTTCCAGCACAAGTATTTCCGGATACCGACGGCTCTTCCATACCAGCAGGCCGACGGCTTTGATGAATATCCAGAGCCAGACCAGGGGATTTTTGTACCCAGACTCGACACCTATAATTGAAAGCGGGACGCCGAATTCATTATTATAATTCTTGATATTCTTCCGGACACGAAACTTTGAAGACAACACCGTATAGACCGCTTCTTTCGTGGACGTCTTGCCTACACTCCCGGTGATACCGACTATCTGCGGCTTGTAGCGCATCAAAATCCACCGCGCCAGTATCCGCAGTTTCCACTCGAGTATTTTTTTCATCAAATTGATCATTGCTATTATTCCCTTAATCACTGACTACAAATTACTTATTACCTGCTACTTATTTCTTCCTTCATTTTACCGTTTCCTGGGGCGGGATGCCATAGTAGTTCAGCATGAATTGCGCTAAGGTGCCGAATAACGGCGCCGCCGTGGACTCCGCCCATTGTACATCCCGCGGCTTGTCTATTTTTACGCACATCACAAATACCGGATTATCTGCCGGCGCAAATCCGCAAAAACTGCCGATCGTAACATCCGTTTCGTATCCCGGACCGTCTTTTCTGGGGATTTGGGCCGTACCCGTCTTGCCCGCTACGAAATATCCGGGAACACCTGCCTGCTTGCCGTGGCCGTTCCGTACTACATTGACCAGCATGGCTCCGACTGTGGTAGCCGCTTTTGAAGATACGACCTGACGGATTACGGTGGGCTGGGTTTTCTGCACAAACCCGTCCGCCTGCCTGATTTCATCCACAATGTACGGCTTCATCAGTTTTCCGCCATTGGCCAATGCGCCGAACGCGGCGGTCATCTGCAGTGGCGTTACGGAAATGCCCTGCCCGAAAGAAGCGGTAGCCATATACAGGTCCTGATGTTTCGCCAGCGATGAGATATCGCCCCTTGCCTCAGAATTCAGTTCAATGCCGTATTTTTCGCCGAACCCGAATTTTTTCACATACTGTTCGAATACTTCCGGTCCGATGGAACGGGCGGCGAATATCGCGCCGGTGTTCAGCGATTTCTCCAAAACCTGGGTCATGGTCTGCACCCCGTTCGCTTTGCCGTCAGAATTTTTTATCGTATACTTCCCGATTTCCACGGCTCCCGTATCGGTATAGGTCGTGTCGGGCGTTACTTTCCCCTGGTCCAGTGCGGCCGCCATAGTCAGTGGCTTGAAAATCGATCCGGGCTCATAGACGTAAAAAGTCGCCGGATTGATGAACGTGTTGACGTCTTCCGTCTCGCCATATTTGTTCGGATTGAAATCCGGATTGCCGCACATGGCGATCACGCCGCCGGTAGTCGGATTCATAATGATCAGGCTACCGCCGTCCGCCCCGTGTTTCAGCACTTCTTCGTCCAGGGACTTGCAGGCTTTGTACTGGATGGTATGGTCGATAGTCAGCACTAGGTCGTCGCCGTCCTTGGCCTCTTTCAATAATTTAGTCCCGAACGTGATCCACCGGCCTTGCGCGTCTTTTTCCGCCTGCAGATATCCAGCTTCACCGGCCAGCTCCTTTTCCCAATACGCCTCCAGACCGTACTGGCCGATTTCTTTTGATTCAGTATGCCCGACAAACCCCAGAATATGACTGCCAATGTTATTTTCCGGATAATACCGGTACAGCTCCTCCTGGTACTGGATGCCGGTCAAATTCATACCTTTCAGCTGTTCCATGACCTCTTTCGTTACTTGGTGCTTGAGCGGCTCATACAGGTCATTCGGCTTCTGCAAACGCGTCAACACCTCCGCTTCATCGAGCTCCAACGTCGATGCGATGGTCTTTGACGTAGCTACCGGGTCCGGTACCCGCATCGGCTCTGCATAGACCAGATAATAGGTATCATTAGCCGCCAAAGGAAACAGCTTGTCAGGTTTATCCTTGTCACGCACATAGATTTCGCCCCGTTTTGGGAATAATTTTTCATGCAGCTCGTGCTGGTTGGCTGCCAATGCCTCATAAAAATTATGCTGAAAAATCATGATATCAGACAGCCGTACCGCGATCAGGGCGGCAAAAACAAAAATGACCGCACGGATGACACTGAGGCGATCAAATTTCTTGTTGTGTTTGTTCTTTGGTTGTTTCAACCATTGGGCCATAGTCTTGGACGGGTCAGCCAGTCAAAATCACCGTCAACGAACCGCGACCGATGAGCCAACAGCCGGGAGATATTCGATTTTTGTCGTTGCCACCATACCGGCCTGCGCGCTGGTCTGTTCAATGACCGACAACGACTGGATGGCAGCCGCCTTCACTTCCAGCTGCTTGTTATCCTTATTCAGCTGTTCAATCCTGTTTTCCATCCCCTTGATGTCGAAACCGCCGGTGGCAGTCTGGTTCATGTAATAGAGATATGAAACAGCCACCATAGCCAACAACACCAGCAGGAGGATGTTCACCCTCCCCCACTGCGTAATCGTTGCGGACCGTGAGGTGGAATTTTTCGTATGGTCAGTGTCCCTGAATTTTGTGATGATGAATTTTGTCATTTTTGTTTAGACTTTTTCGGCCACCCGTAGGAGCGCGCTGCGGCTGCGGGGGTTTTTTTGTATTTCTTCTTCTGATGGTTTTATCGGGTGCTTAGTGATGATCTTCAGGCAGGGCGTATGGCCGCACTGGCAGACGGGCATGGCGGGAGGGCAGATGCATCCTTTCGCCTCATGCCTGAAAAAATTCTTCACGATACGGTCTTCCAGCGAATGGAACGAAATGACTGCGACCCGGCCGCCTGGCTTCAGGATGTCGATCGCCTGCGGCAGGGCTTTTCCCAGGCTGCCGATCTCGTCATTGACCGCGATACGGAGAGCTTGGAATGTGCGCGTGGCCGGATGCAGACCGCCGATCCACGGCACTTCTTTGTCGGAATGGAGCTTATCTCTAAAGGCCAGGAGTATGGCCTCAACCAACATTTTTGTTTTTGATATTTTTTTGTTTAGACGCGTAGAAACGATTTGTTTTGCTATCGCGTAGGCTAAACGCTCTTCGCCATACTCCTGGATCACTTTTGTTAATTTTGGAAGGGGCCAGGTATTGACGATGTCCGCGGCGGTCAGTTCCTGCCGGGAGTCAAACCTCATGTCCAACGGCGCGTCTACTTGGAAAGAAAATCCGCGGGATTGATCTTCGAGCTCAAGAGTAGATAGCCCAAGATCAAGTAGAATACCGTCAATTTGATGATTTGAGAACTGTTCATTGTATATTTGTTTTATATTTGAAAAAGAATCATGAACGAGTGTAATGCGTGAACCGAAACTTTGCAGCCTGGCCTGAGTCTCAGTGACGGCCAGTTGGTCACGGTCTATGCCGAGCAGACAGCCGTCGGGACCGGTCCGTTTCAAAATCGCCTCACTGTGCCCCCCGCCCCCAACCGTTCCGTCTATGAAATGTTGGTCGGCTCGGGGATCCAGGCTTTCAATAACTTCGTGTAAAAGTACCGGGACGTGTGTCACGGTCATATGTATAGGTTAAACCCCCAGTTCACCCAGCGCTTCAGCAATATCGCCGCCGCGCTTCTCAGTCCCAATTTTATATTTTTCCCACGCGGCTTCATCCCAAATTTCCAGTCTGTTATATAAACCAGCTACGACGACATTCTTCTTCACTCCGGCGTATTTCCTCAGATAATCAGGCAAGATGACGCGGCCCTGTTTGTCTATCTCGCAGTCCATGGCTCCGGCTAGCATCAATCGGGCGAAAGCACGGGTATTTGCTTTTGAAATGGGCAATTTGGCAAGCTTATCGGCCAACTGCTTCCAATCGGTCTGGGTATACAGGAACAGGCAGTTATCCAGTCCCCTGGTAACTACCGCGCCTTTTTCAAGTTCGGCTCGAAACTTGATCGGAATGGCGAGGCGCCCTTTATCATCTATAGAATGTTGGTATTCCCCGATAAACATTGGACTAAATAAAAATGTGTGTAATCTATTTGAAATGGGGTTATCCCCCTTTGGACTGACTTATCCCCACTTTTATCCACTTTTCACCTTCTGTATCCATTTTACACCACTTTTACGCTTTGGTCAACCACCCGTCAACTGTGTATAACTAGGTTATATTTTCACTCCACTGTCAATAATAAAAAACACCCTGTCTCGGGTGCTAAGTGTAGTCTGATTTATTTAATTATCACGAGATTTTCACCGGATTGTATATACCTGTTCTTTTTTCAATGAATATCTAAATAAATTATTACACGGCCTTGACTTTCGGTTATTATTCGGCTATACTATAGATATGGCTCTCCCCTTACCCAGAATCCACCACACCCCGCCGACCAGGAGCCACGGAACCGTGCCGACAAAAGCAAAGATAATTCCGTACGTTAAAAAATTAGCCAATATAAAAGCCGGATAGGTCAGCAATGTAATAACCTGCCAGGTAAACGGAACTTGCAGCCATTGGTCCAGGCCATACAGTATTGAAAAAATGATCCCGAGACCGAACAGCCCGATATACGTGTGCTTCAGGTCATCCTTTGACGGAGCGGCATGGGTACTCAGGGCAATAAGCAAATACAGGCCAACATATGTTTGCCACTGACTAAAATGAAAATTTGCCACCAGTTCCCTGATATACATCCCATACGTGCTGAAGTAATGTACTGACAGCTGGAAAAAATTATGGAAGCTGGAAAAATCAGACACGGCCATCTGCACAGACGATAATTGCTGACTATAGACATCGGGCCACAACCAGCGGACCACTATCCATAATAGAACCGTGACGCCAAATAATGGAGCGATTGAAATGACCACTTTTTTCACCGGATTGTACGTCCGTTCATGATCAACAAACCCCAGGGTGCTTCCCTGGGGATGGAAAAGACTCACGCGCAATACTTTCGTAAACGTGAACAAGCAGGCCAACAGGTGCGACAGTTCGTGCGCCACCACTCCCGGCCATGTCAGCAACAAGAAAACATTCCGCCCCACATGGCGCAGTACCAACTGGCTTATCAGCCTGGATAATCCATACAAAACCGCAACCTGTATCAATAATGGAAGAAAAATACTTACAATTGCTAACATACGATTACTAATAGTTTGTACCTACCTATTATAAACAATATTCATTAAATAAGATAACCATCCCCTATGACCATCATCCTCCCTGCCCAAAAGCAAAAAATATTCCAATTTCTCAAGGATTATATCCATGAGCATGAATTCGCTCCGACGCTATCGGAAATTGCCAGGCATTTCAAGGTCTCCTCGTTAGCGACAGTCCATGAGCATCTGGAATTCCTGGAAACGCACGGCTTCATCAAACGCGAAGGGCGAAGCATGACCATCCCCCACCTCAATCATGAGCTGGAGAAAACTTCGTCCGTTTTGGTTCCGATCGTCGGACTGATCACGGCCGGCGCACCGATCGAGGCGATTGAGGATCGCGAGGCGGAATTGCCGGTACCGAAAGAAATCGTAAAGAACAAAAATACCTACATCCTCAAAGTCCGTGGAGATTCCATGGTCGAGAGCCTGATCGCGGATGGGGACTACGTCATCTGCCAAAAAACTGAATATGCCAAAGACGGCGATACCGTCGTGGCCATGCTGGAAGACGGGACCGCCACATTGAAAAAATTTTTCAAGACAAAAAGCCTGATCCGTCTGCAACCGGCCAATAAAAAATATAAGCCATTGTACGCAAACAATGTCGTGATCCAGGGAAAAGTCCTGGGCATCATCAGGCGGTTTTAGCCCAGATTCTGCCGCGGCTTAGTGATGTTCGGCGGACGCCCATACTCCGGCATGACTTGGTGATCAGATTTGACGCTGCCAATTTTCTGCAATGTTCGCGGACTGAGGCCGGAACGGATGTCATATTCCCCTGTTTTAAGCGATACTACCGGAATTCGCCAGGCATAGCCTAGCGTGTCGGCCGTAATGACTCCAATGCGCAGGGAGGTAAACCCTCCCGGGCCTGTCACCGCCATGATGCATGAAATATCCGGCGGAGAGATGGCGTGTTTTTTCAAAAGCTGCTCGACGGCAGGAAGAATTTTTTCTGACTGGGTGAAATGACTAGGTATTTGCCGCACTCCAAGCCACCGGCCATTGGGTTTGGCCAGGGCCACGGTGAAATGTTCTGGGCTGGCGGTATCCAGCAGCAGGTACATATTACTGGGAAAAAATCTTATCGGTAATCACGATTTTCTTGTTTTCGAGGATGTTGTACAGGAATTTGTCGGTCAAATCATTTCGATAGTCAAATTCCTGGCGCGACATGACCGTATATCGGATCTTCCGGTCAAAATCGCGGTTGAACTTGTTCACCAGACGTTTCAGTTTTATCCGGTTAACCTTGCCGACGATGAGAATATCAGTCTGTGCCGTCGTGACACCGGTAAACATCCCAGTCAGGGCCAGATATGAGACCTGGCCGATCTGTTTCAGGTTTGAGCCCAGCCGATGCTCTAGGACTACTTGCGATTTGAACATTAAAGCCTGTAATTCTGGAAATAAAATAAAGTCTTTCGCCACACGATAAAACTTTTTCTGCTTATCCTGCTGACTGGTCACTAGGCCGATTTTCTCCATATTGTCCAGTTCCCGCCGGACGGAATTGATGCGTTCACGGATTTTACGGGTCAGCTCACGTACGAAATAATCGACATCAGGGTTTACCAAAAACAGGCGGAGCAGTTTGACCCGAGTCCTTGAACCAAAAAGGTGTTCAAGCATAACACACGGTAATTTACATATTTAGCTAAGAGTAGTATACTATGGCTAATAAAAACCTGCAAGTGACGCGCTACGTATGAGTCATTACACCAGCCTGTTCGATAAGATCGTGATCTATGATCCGGCCAAAAGCCGGTCAGTTTGCCATGTTTTTCTGTCTCACCAGTCCCCGGCTGAGGAAAAAAGCCTGGGCAAGCTTCTGTTGCTCGCGGAGATCGAATCGCGCGACGGAATCAACCTGGATATCATCAACGCCATCCAGAATGAACTGAAGCACAGCTATTTCAACACGGACGATCTCAACATTGAGACGGCATTTGAAAAAGCGCTCGAGTCAGTCAACCAGAAAATTGCCGATATGGTCGGAGATTATGACACGAATTGGTTGGACCGCCTGAATGCCAGCGCCGCAGTTATCAAGAATGACGTGATCCATTTCAGCTTTGTCGGACGGACCAATGCCTTTTTGTTCCGTCAGGATAAAATTACGAATATTATCGACACGACTTCCACGGAACCGCTGACGGAAAAAATTAATCCCCTGAAAGCGTTTTCCAGTGTCATATCTGGCAACCTGGCGGCGAACGATGTTATCGTTTTTTGCACGTCATCCTTGCTGGATTACCTTTCTCAGGAAAAACTGAAAAAAACAGTCATGGAAAAAGCCCCCCATGACGCGATTACGGTATTGGAAAATATCCTGTCCGAAGGGAACGGCCAATCTTCATTTGCCGCTACAATCATCAAAATCGCACTATCCCAAGAACCGGTAAGCCAGCCCTCTTTTGCCACGCCGACCTCCCCCATTTCGCCTGCCTCTGGTACGCCGTACGCACCCCAGGCGTCCATGGCAGATCTGCTTCAAAAACAGGAAAACACCAACCAAGTGCTCACTCCCTCGCTGTCGAGATACTTCGGCGAACTGGCACGGAATACGTTCAGCAATGTACTGTATTTTTTCCGAGTCAAATTATTCCGCCAATCCCCCCGGCGCGTACGCATGGCTAAAGATTTTCACGATTACCGGCCGGCCGGGCAAACCTCGGTTGAGCAAAAACACGTTGCGGCCAGTCTCATTTCAGGCTCCGGCAAACAGGTACGGAAACTGAACTCCACCCTGAAAAACATCACTCAATCCATCGGCGGACTATTTGCCGGCAAAGCATCTGTACCAGAAACACACACCCTGACTCATGAACGTTTGAGCATCGCCCAACGGCTCACACGTGTGGTGCTGGCAATAAAACGCCTGCCCATGGTCAGTAAAGTTTTGCTCATCGGCCTGGTCGTAGTCGCTTTTTTCCTGACCCAGGGCATCTACTCCAGCGCCCAGAATAAACAGAACAGCCAGGAGAGCGCAAATTACGGCCAAAACATTGCGACCATTTCCGGCAACATTGTCCGTGCTGAAGCTAATCTGTCGTATGGTGACGAGGAGGGGGCGAAAAAACTCCTGACCGAAGCAAAAAACCTGATTGACCAGCTGCCGAGCAAAACGAAAGATGAGAAGGCAAAAATCGAAGAACTGAATAACGCCGTTTCCGCTCAGGTAGAGAAAACCAAACATATCGTCGACATCGGGATCCCCACCCTCGTAACGGACCTCTCAAAAACCGAGGGTACAATTTCACCGAAGGACCTCGCCCTGGTGGGAACAAGCGTCTATACCGTCGACACGGCCAAAAAAACGCTTTACGGCATTACCACAGGCGACGGCCAGGTCAATTCATGGCCACGAAATGCGGAGAATACTTTCCAGTACCTCCTGGCCGAAGGTGCCAATGCCCTGCTCTACATGAATACGGCAAATGGTATCGGAGAATTTTCAATCCCAACGAAAAAATTCACTGAGCTGGCATTTTCTGCGCCGACGGAAATCAATGTCAATGGAATCTCCCTGTATGAGGGCCGGCTGTATGTTATCGACATCAAAGGCAGCCAAATATACAAATCAACCCGCTCCGGCAGCGAATATTCAAAACCGGCCACCTGGATCAAGGACGGCACCAAGGTATCTGACGCCGTCAGCTTGGCGGTCGATGGCAACATATATGTTTTATTCAAAAATGGTTCCGTCACTAAACTGACCACTGGCAGCAAACAGGCTTGGTCACTCAGTCCAATCGAACCGTCACTCGATACAGCCAATAAAATATGGACTAGCACTGCCACCGAACAGCTCTATATCCTGGATACCAAGGGCCACCGGATCGCGGAATTCTCCAAAGACGGCAAGTTCATGAACCAATACACGTCAACGGCATTCACGGCTCTGAAGGATTTCGCTATCGACCCGTCTGCAAAAAAGGCATTTGTTCTGAATGGAACCTCGGTCTATTCATTCAACCTGAAATAACCCGTCCATAAAAAAACTACCCGCCTGATATACAGACGGGCAGCTTTGTTGAATGCAGGGAATTCCTTATTTGAGAGTAACCGTAGCGCCAGCTTCTTCCAGCTTTTTCTTGATCTCGGCGGCTTCTTCTTTGGTTGCACCCTCTTTGACCACCTTTGGTGCGGCATCAACCAAATCTTTGGCTTCTTTGAGACCCTTCTGGGTAATCTCGCGGATGACTTTGATCACACTGATCTTGTTCCCGCCGGTTGTCGTGAGCTCGACATTGAAACTGGACTGCTCTTCGGCAGCAGCGGCTCCGGCTGCTGGGGCTGCCCCCGCGGCCATCATCGGCGCCTGGGCTGATACGCCAAATTTGTCTTCTAACACCTTGACCAGCTCCGCCAATTCCATCACGGTGAGCTTCTCTACCTGCTCGACCAATGATTTGAATTTTTCCGGAACCTCGACTGTCTTTTGTTCATCTGACATAATCGTATTTCCTTATTACTTATTTATAAATTGATATTAAACAGTTGACGCCTTCTTGTCTTTGACGGCGTTCAGCGCGTACAGCAATTTCTTCAAATTGCCGGCCAGGACATTCACCAGGCCAGAAGCGGGATAATTCAGGAGCCAGACCAGCTTGGACAACAGCTCTTCTTTTGACGGCAGAGACGCCAGCTGTTTCACTTCCTGGGCACTGATCAATTTGCCCTCATAAATACCGCCGACCAGCTTTAATGTGGGATTAGTCTTGGCAAAGGTCGACAGCAATTTTGCAGGCGCCACTTCATCTCCGTACCCCAGTGCCATACCGATACTTCCGGGGATTGACTTCGCATCGATACTGTCCAGTCCTGTTTTCTTGAAAGCTACTTTGACCAAAGACTTTTTGGCCACGGTATATTCGATACCCTGCGCCCGGAGCAGCTTCCTGAGCTCAGACGTGGCTTTTACGTTCAAACCGTCAAAATTGGTAAAGATGACCGATTTGGATTTTGGTAGCCGCTCTTCCAGCCAGGAGACAAAATCGTCCTTCTGTTGCTTTGTTTTAGCCATAATGTTTGTATAAGTTAAAAAAATCTGTGGATTACCACAGACATGATGCCAGCCGAGCTGGTTTGGTGCGCCTAGGTAGGTTTTATATGGTTCGTAGCTTTAGCGAAGAACCAATACCCACTGTCTGTGGCAAAAAAATATGTTATCCCCAGTATATCAGATGGGGAAATGCTGTCAATACTATATGGGCTGCTCGACACTCCCCGCAATCTTGTCGGCGAGAAGCTGGTAGTCAACCTTGTTCCGGTTGCCCCCAGCCGCTTCGATGGAAATTTTTATCTCCATCCTTACGCTGTCAGTCAGATGAATCCCCGCTTCATGCTCCAGGACGGAGGCCATCATGGCCTCAAAATGTCCCTGACTGATGGCACCATCAATGCGCTGATTCGCAGCGGTCAAGGCCTCATAAATCCGCTGCTGCACCTGGTCCCGTTCCTCCGTTGATGGGAGGAACATATCTATTTGTTCAACCGGCATAGAATTATTTTTAGACGATTATCGTACCCCTGAACGAACGCCCCTGGAGGATGCGCTGGATATTGTCCAACTTTTTCCCATTGACTATGCATACTTTCATCCGGAAGCGTTTCGCCAGCTTACTGGCTACCGGATCAAATGGCACATTGGCCCCCGGATTCCATCGCGTCCCTACGATTTTTTGGAACTGATCCCAGGCGATCGCCGTAATTTTTTTCGCGTCTGCATGCTTGGCAGGATCTTTTGTGTAGACATAATCAATATTCGACAGGTTCAATATCGTATCAGCATCGTACGCTTTGGCCAACTGGACGGCACGCAAATCTGTCGAGGAGCCTGGCGTAAATCCGGCACCTACGATGACCGGATACGTCACATGGGTATTAATTTTCTTATGGCTGGTAATAATCTTTGGATAAGCGAAGCCGCGGAATATAGTCCGCATCAGGTGGCCGTTCAATCGCGTCGAGTGAATACCCAGCCAATCCAAATCCTCAGGACTCACCTGTGTCACGTCAGATGCGGCGGCTTGGTACCGACGGGCCGTCTTGCCGCCGCCTACGATCAGGATAAAACGAAATTTCTTCTTCACGTAGGACAATACCATCGACCGGAAACTTTTCAGGAAACGCGCGTTGATGTGGTCAGGTACTACTAGTGACCCGCCCAGGGAAATAACGATAGTTCTTTTGAACATGTTATTGTAGATATTTCTGTTTATTTTCCAGGTGCTCGTCGTAGGTCCTGCTGAATACTGTAGTCCCATCCGGCTTGGTCAGGAAATAAAAATAATCCGTTTTGGTCGGGTATACCGCAGCCATGATTGATGACAATGACGGATTGCATATCGGGCCCGGCGGTAGCCCCTTGTACTTATAGGTATTGTAGGGGCTGTCGACGGACAAGTCATCTGCTGTCGGCTGCAACGCCTGCTTCCCGGTCACATAATTCACCGTCGCATCGGACTGCAAAGCCACGCCCTGATTGATCCGGTCATAAAAAATTCCGGCGGCAATTTTCCTGTCCGCATCTGTTCTGACCTCCTTCTCTATAATGGATGCTAATGTCACAATCTGGTAAATCGTCATGTTGCCGTTCGCGGCGTCAGCCTTCATCTGGTCCGTGAACTTGTTGCCGAAATTGTCCAGCATCTTTTCTACAATCTGGCTGGCAGTTGTGGTCTTGAACACCCGGTAGGTGTCCGGGAACAGATACCCTTCAAGTGTGGCAGCCGTTGATCGGTCAGTCAGAAATGGATACGTCTTATCCGAAATGATTGACCGTGAATCATGCACGCTGGCCGCAGCAATAAAATCCTCCGCGCTGATAATCCCCTGTTCAGCCAGATAGTTCGCCATATCCTTCGCTGTCCACCCTTCGATAAGGGTAATGCTGGTTTCAGGCGCTGCCGTGTTTGAGACAAGCACGGTATATATATCACGGATGGTCATGTTCTTATCGAGCGTATACACGCCATCCACAAATTTTGCCTCAGACCGTTTGATGCGCGAATACATTTCAAAGGCGAAAGCATTACGGATCAGCCCTTGGGTTTTCAGGTGCGAGCCGATATCCCCGGCTCCCTCATTCTTTGAGACGGCAAACGTCGCAGGCTGACTGGTCTTGCTGAGCGGAAAATTCACCTCATTCCAGATAAACAACCCACCCAACAAACCAACGACCAGCGCTGCGAAGACGATTATCAGTAAAAGCTGTTTCACCATACAAATTTATAGATACTGTTTCAGTTTCCTTCGTTCAAGTTCCTCGACAATTTTTTTAACATCCTGAGCCCGGTCTTTTGGACAGACTAGCAGGCAGTCCTCCATGTCGATCACGATCATATCGCGCAATCCTGCGGTGGCGATCAATTTTTTTGAGTAGCTGTACAAAAGGTTGCCGTGCGAATCATGGGTCACATGTTCACCGCGAGTGACATTTTCATCGGGATCTTTGGCCAGAATGTCCCGGACAGTCCGCCAGTGTCCGACATCTGCCCAGTCAAAACTGGCCGGAATGACCAGAATTTTTTTTGTCTTTTCCATAATCCCATAATCAATCGAAATCGGGATGATCTTCGGAAATTCACGCTTCACTACAGCAGACTCCTTCGGTGTTCCCATGGCCGGCTGGATACGCATCAGGATCTCATACTGTTTCGGCAAGTAAGTCTTGAACAGCTGCAATAAATGGTCCACCCGCCAGCAAAAAATCCCGGAATTCCACAGGTAGTCCCAGTGTTTGACATATCTTTTTGCAGTCTCGAGATTCGGCTTCTCGACAAATTTTTGGGCGAAGAATATCTCATCATCACCGGCCTGTTTGAACACTTTGTTGATTTTTATGTACCCATAACCAGTTTCCGGATATGTCGGCTTGATCCCGATCAGTAATGAATACTCGGGATTCTTCTTGATCAGGCGCTCGGCCAGGCGTGCGACCCGGATATACTCCTTTTCATTCTTTACAAAATGATCTGAACTGGCCAGCATCATCACTGCATGAGGATCCCGTTTTGCGACAGCCACCGCTGCCAAGCCGATCGCCGCAGCCGTATCGCGTTTAGCCGGTTCGAGAATATAATTGGCACGTGACAGCTCCGGGATCTGTCGTTGGATGAGTTTTTGCTGGGCATAGCTGGTCGAAACGAAAATATCGGACTTCCGGAAACCTCGTTTCGCCCGCCGGAACGTTTTCTGCAGCAGCGTCAGGTTGCCGACAAAAGGCTGAATCTGTTTCGGTTTTGCTTTTCGCGATACCGGCCACAAACGCGTACCGCCGCCGCCGGCCAAAATGACAATTTTCATATATGGTAATAAATAATTATTCTGACCACGCTCTCGGCACTAACGGGACAAATTGGAATCCGGGGTAACGAGCCTCATGAAATTC
>Ga0172379_10004426_pt1 | contig 20799 bp, 14 predicted proteins | sample GrowelOW334metaG_FD_119756 | JGI IMG/M metagenome (GOLD analysis project Ga0172379, IMG submission 119756) | Groundwater microbial communities from an aquifer near a municipal landfill in Southern Ontario, Canada - Groundwater well OW334 metaG | ecosystem: Environmental > Aquatic > Deep...
CCATAACCGGTTTTCTTGAGGATGCGGAACCCGTATCGGCGCCCAATCCCCTGGCCCTCATCCTGCCCCACGCCGGCTATATTTATTCGGGACAGATCGCCGCCGACGGCTATAACCAGGCCCGGGGGCATAGCTATGATACCGTGGTGATTCTCGGTACGAATCATACCTCCCCCCACTTCAACAAGATCGCCCTCTACCCCGGCGACGGCTTCGCTACACCTCTCGGGGTCGCCCGGGTGGACAGGACAATCGTGGAGGCGCTGAAAGCAGCATCCCCGGACTGCATCCTTACTTCCTCCCCTCACCAGAACGAACATTCCGTGGAAGTCCAGGTCCCCTTCATCCAGGTTGTTTTCCCCAAGGCAAAGATCGTCCCCGTGATCATCGGCACCCCCGACGCCCGCCTCTGCGAGCGCTTCGGCCAGGCTCTGGGCAAGATTCTGAAAGGCAAAAACGCCCTGATCGTCGCCAGCTCCGATCTTTCCCACTATCCTTCCCATGCCGACGCCGTCGCTGTGGATATCCCGATCCTGGCCGCCATCGCCACCCTTGATCCGCAACGGGTCCAGGAAGCCATCAAGGCACCGATGACCAAGGGGATTGCGAATCTCCATACCGGGGCCTGCGGCGAAGGTCCCATTCTCACGGCTATGGCTGCGGCCAAGGCCATGGGGGCCAAAGGGGGAAAGGTCGTCAGTTACGCCAACTCCGGAGATATCGCCATCGGAGACCGGTCCCGGGTCGTAGGTTATGGAGCGGTGGCGCTGACCGTTGACGCGCCCCAACCGGCGGCGGTAAAACCGTCTTCCGGCACGGCGGATGAGCTACAGCCTGGAGACAAAAAAGCCCTCCTCGCCTTGGCCAGAAAGACGATCACCCGCTATCTCACGACGGAGACCGTCCCCCTGGCCAGAGGGTTTTCTCCGGCCGTGCAGGAATATCGCGGCGTCTTTGTCACCCTGAAAAAATTCAGAAATCTGAGAGGCTGCATTGGACGTCTCATCCCCGAGGCGCCTCTCGGCCAGCTTGTGGGGGCAATGTCAATCCAGTCCGCTCTCAACGACAATCGCTTCCGTCCCGTAACCATCGCCGAGATGAAAGACATCGAAATCGAATTGTCCGTCCTGACGCCGATGAAGACTGTTCCCCGGGCGGAAGATATCGTCGTCGGCAGGGACGGCGTCCTCCTCCAGAAAGGCCGGGCCGGGGCTGTCTTTCTTCCCCAAGTGGCCACCGAACAGGGCTGGAGCCGGGAAGAGATGCTCAATCAGCTTTGCCTGAAGGCGGGACTTGCCAAGGAAAGCTGGCGTACAGGAGCGGAATTCCAGACCTTCCAGGCGATTGTATTTCACGAATCCGAATTCAAGTAAAAAATGGGGATCACGCCGGTCTCAGTTGTGCCTTCCCTCAACTCGCTGTTGGGCAATAGGAGAAGATCTGAATGGCAGATTTCATAATGCGTGAATTGGGGGGTAATGTACTGATCAGTAGCGGGGCAATTGGAACCTGCCTACGTCAGGCGAGCGGTACGGGCGATGAGCCCGTTGAACTCCTCAATCTCAGACAACCAGAAACGGTCAGGAGCCTTCATGACGCCTATCGAACGGCAGGATCACGGATTCTGGTGACCAATACGTTTGCGGCAAATGCGCTGGTCTTCAGCGATGCGGGTGTGGCGGAGTTGTGTGAGGAGACAAACCGTGCCGGGGTAGCTCTGGCACGGGAGGCTGGCGGTTCGGAATGCATGGTCTGGGCCTCGATCGGGCCATTGGGACTGGGGTTGCGGCTGGATGATTACACAGCCGACACCCTGCTCGATGTCTACCGCAATAAGTGCAAGGCGCTCGGCGCGGCCGATGCACTGTTGCTGGAGACGTTTGTGGATGTGCGGGAAGCCCGGGCGGCGCTGCAAGCAGCGACCGAGACCAGCCTGCCGGTCATTTTCCAGATCGGCAATACGGGAGGAGGATCACAGCGGTGGAACCGCGTGGATCAGCTTCTCCGGGAGGCGCACCGGGCAGGCGTCATCGCCGTGGGAACAAACTGTTATCATCCGGACGAGATTGTGCGGGTGGCATCCTACATCGGCGCCCGCACCGATCTTCCCTTAACCGCCTCGCCGAATGCCGGGCATCCGCGGATCGAGCGAGGGGTCGTTACGTATGAATTTACGCCGGATGATTTCGCTGCTGCAGCGGTTTCGCTGTCCGCCGCCGGAGTGGCGGTTATTGGCGGTTGTTGCGGCACGACGCCGGATCACATCCGCAGGATGGCGGGTGCGCTGGGGCAGCGGGCTGTCATGCCGCGGCCGCGCATTCATATCTCTGCCGAGCCAGCCCCTGTCCTTTCTGAACGACCGGAAATCATAGACAACGCCGTTCGTTCCATGATGAAATCAACCCGCTTCATAGTCAGCGTGGAAATACGCGCCGATCGCAAGCAGTCTCTGGATGAGATTGTGCAGGGTGCGTCAAAAGTTGCGGCAGCCGGGGCGGACATGTTCGATGTACCGGACAATGCGGGGGCGACCGTCGGACGGGATGCGATAGTAACGGCCACTCGCCTTCAGAATGTCCTTAAGATTCCTTCAATCTGCCATTTCAGTGTGACCCAATCCAACCTTATGCGGCTCCACTCCACACTTATCGGAGGTTGGGACTCCGGTCTGCGCGGTCTGCTGGCGATTACGGGTGACGCGCCCTCCATGGGGCATCTGGGCAATCTGGCTCACCGCGTTGTGGACATGCGGAGTTCCGTTGAATTGCTGCGCCTGATCCGCGAGCTTCGTAATGGAAAGATCATCAACGGGGAGGGGTTGGCGGACCCTCCCGACTTTTGTGCCGGTTGTGCCATCGGACGGCCGATCCCGGCACAAATTCGGTGGCTCAAAACTAAAATTGACGCCGGAGCGGAGTTTGTGTTCTCCCAGCCGGTTTTTACTCTCGATGACTACAGAAAGCTGCGTGACGCCCTGGCGGGACTGACAATCAGGTTATTCCCCGGCATCATGCCTCTGGTCAGCCACCGCAGCGCAGCACTTCTGGCCAACGGCCGTATTCCGGGAATTGTAGTGCCGGAGGAAGTCGTGGCAAGTTTCACGCGGTATGATTCGCCGGAGGATCAGCGCCGCTTCGGCCTGGATCAGGCTTGTGAACTTGCCGCCGCCATTGCGGCGGATGCGTCCGGGCTGTACCTCATCATGCCTTTTGGTAAACGCTCTTATGAAGATTCAGCCCATATCGTTCGTCATGTCAAGGAGCAGCGGTGTTGGAAACCCTCTTGTCAGACTTGTTCAGATAGCGGTTGTTGAAATACATCATGACTGCGGGAAGTAATTAACGACGCCATGCAGTTAACCCTGTTTAATATCGGCCTCGTCTCCCTCCTGAGCCAGGTTATTCTCCTCCGGGAGCTTGCCGTAGCCTTCTATGGCGTGGAGTTGATTTATCTTTTCGCGCTGGGGGTATGGCTTTTCTTCACTGCCGCCGGGGCCGTGATCAGCCGCTATCGTTTAGCCACGGCTGGAGCCATGACCTTCGCTTTTCTCTGCCTTGCCGTTCTCCTCCCTCTGGACGTCCTCTTTATCCGTGGCAGCCGGCTGCTATTTGCAGGCGTTCCCGGGGCTTATCTGCCATTTTATCAGCAACTGCTCGTCCCGGTGCTGGCTCTTTTTCCTATCGGATTGCTGACTGGTTTTCTTTTTCCTCTGGCCGCTACGATTTTTATCCACGAAAAGCCGGATAACAAGCGGACCCTGGCCGGGGCCTACGGGATCGAAAGCCTCGGCGCCCTGGCAGGGGGAATCCTTTCCACCCTCCTTTTGAAATTTGACATCCCTGTTTCAGCCGCAACCCTGCTCGGCAGCGCTTTTATCGCCCTGACCCCGCTGTTCTTCTTGAGGAAAACAAAAAGGTCGAGACCTTTGAAAAACACCCCCTTCTGTCATTCCGGGCTTGACCAAGAATCCAGTAATGACCTGATAATACTGGATTCCGGCCTTCGCCGGAATGACGATAGGGAGCCTGAATTAGAATTTTTCAAAGGTCTCAGGGCTTTGTGGCCGGTCACTATCATCGCCGTCTGCTGCCTGATCGCCCTCAATTGGACGTCCTGGCTGGATCGGAAGACGATCGGATGGAACCACCCCCACCTGGTGGAAAGTCAGGATACAGCTTACGGTCGGATCACCGTTACCGGTCTGTACGGCCAGGCGGCGGTCTTTGAAAACGACGTTTTGTCTTTTGAAACGGAAGGCACGGAAGGAGAAACCTTTGCCCACCTCACTGCTCTTCAACATCCCCATCCCCGTAGGGTTTTGTTACTCGGCGGGGGAACGGAAGGGCTCGTGGAGGCCCTCCGGCAGCATCCGGTAGAGAAGATAGATGTGGTGGAACTCAACTCAAGAATGGTCCGGATGGTCTCACGGCATTTGCTCCCGCAGCGACAAGGCACCCTGAACACCCCGCCGGTCCGTTTGATCTTTACCGATCCCCGTGATTTCTTACGTCACAGCGACGCCTATGATCTGATCGTCGTAGCCATGCCGGACCCGGCTTCGGGACAGGCAAACCGCTTCTACACCCGGGAGTTTTTCCAAACCTGCACCGCCCGTCTCCGTCCCGGAGGCGTCATTGGCCTGCGACTCCGCTCGGCCGAAAACATCTGGCCCCCGCCCCTGACGTACCGCATGGCCAGCATCGACGGGGCGTTAAAATCGGTTTTCCCCCATGTCCTCTTCCTGCCGGGAGCAACAAACATTGTCACCGCCGCTTCAACTCCCCTGGCCGAAGACGCGGCAACCCTCATCGAGCGATGGCATTCCCGTCATATTTCCGCCCGCCTGGTGAGGCCGCCGTTTATCAACTACCTTTTTACCAACGACCGGTTTCAGGAGATCAGGAAAATCCTACAGACAACTGTCATTTCCGCAAACAGCGATATCCGGCCTGTCTGTTACCGGTACACGCTCCAGATCTGGTTATCCAAGTTTTTTCCCCGGGCTTCTTTCATGGATATCACCCTGCCCCTGCCTACCGTCCTGTTTTCCCTGGCAGTCATGGCCGGGGTTTTCTTCCTGGTGCTATCTCGCCTGTCTATCAAGCGGGTATTTCCTGGCAGGCGGGTATTACTGGCGGGTATGGCGGGCTTTTGCGGGATGATCCTTCAGAATGTCCTGCTCCTTCATTACCAAGTCAAAGACGGCGCCCTTTACCAGGACATCGGCCTGCTGATCGCGTGCTTTATGGCCGGAATGGCCTTGGGGGCCATTCTCCTGCCCCGCTGCCTTTCCCTTCCTGATCGGCGCTGGGGTGGAGGTTTGTTGGGGGGATTTTTCGCTCTGACAATACTTATCTACTTTGTCCTCATCAGGGATGGTAGCACCGGCTTGCTTCTCATGGCCTTCCTGCTTGCCTTCTCGGGCTTTTTTGCCGGCGCCCTCTTTGCCTACGCCACCCTTGCCGATGCCGCAGACCGGAATTCCCTGATCTCGCCACTCTATGCCGCCGATCTTATCGGCGGCGGATCAGGAGCGCTCCTCGGGGGACTGCTCCTGATTCCGGCAGCGGGACTCGACGTTCCCGTCCAGATTGTCAGTGTATTGATACTATTGTCTTTTCTTATTGTCTGATTCCAATTTTAAATCAAAGCGCTATCTTCGTTGGCTTCGTCATCGGCTCCTTGACGTATTTCCATATACGCCTGCGTCGCCTCTTCCTCGCCGCCTTGATTTCATCTCTGATTTAGAATTGGAATGAGGGCTCCGTTATTTGAAGGATCTTTCAAAAAGATCGGCAACGGCTTTTTTTCCGTTTTCTTTGAGGAAGCGCGTACCGGTGCCGGTGAAATGTTTTTGAGTAATAATCGGTGCCGCCGATGGCTTCCAAAGGTCTTTTAACCAGATGAACCAGGCATTTTGCTCTTGATCGAAAACGTAGAGCGGCTTATTGCAGAACTTCGCATACTCTGCCCCCCATCCGGTTCCACCCTTGATCGTATCGTCCGCCATGATCTGACCAACGACAAAAACCTCCTGACCACCGGTTACCTGCCAGCAAATGCTCTGCAGGACCTTCCGAAAAATGGGGGCAGTGGAGTAGTTGCGGTGCATCAGTTTTGAGACATAGGTCATACTGACATCTTTGCGTTCCAGCTCCTCAGTGGTCAATATCCTAATCCCACGGACGCGTTCCATCTGATGACCTTCGAAGCCGTAGTTGACCTCTTGGACGCCGTACCTCTCCGCCCCGCAACCGAACTCGGTTTCCGCCCCATTGGCGCCGCCGCTATAAAGAATACATTCTTTTGGATTCATAATCGTTCTCCTTATTTCCTATCGGCAGGAATATAAGAAAAGTCCCGTTGTGTCAAATGAAAATCAGTTTAGTTTCCAAGATCTTGAAAAGGGCGCATGGCAATAACAAAAACCTTGATCTTTACATTCGTTTCATGACACCTGATCTACATGAAAACCTCCCAAACCTACTTTGCCAAAGTGGCTGGTAAAGGAGGATTTTCTTGCTTCGTTGTGCCCGCGTCGGTATTGGAGTCAATTATGTACGATCAAAATGAATGGGTAAATATCTGTAGCGTTTCGGGAATGACCACGGCAAAGATCATTACGGGAAGGCTGGAGTCAGAGAACATTCCAGCCCGCTTGAGTTACGAGGCTGCGGGACCGATCTATGCTATTACGGTGGATGGCCTGGGAGAGGTCCGGATCCTCGTCCCCGCTCCGGAGCAAGAAAGGGCCAGAGCGATTCTTTCTCAAAACTATGAGGAATGGGAACTCGACTGGGAAAAAGGAATGCCCGAGCCTCCCCGCGAAGGGGATGGAGAATGAATGCCATGAAGGAACAAGGCTGCTGTGTTTTTGCCCGTCACCCCTGAAGAAGTCCGCGCCCGCGGCTGGAAGCAGCTCGACGTGATCCTGATCACTGGAGACAGTTACATAGACAGCCCCTATGTAGGCGTCTCCGTCATCGGCCAGCGTCTCCTTGCCGCCGGCTACCGGGTGGGAATCATCCCCCAGCCGGACATCGCCTCCGGCGCGGACATCACCCGCCTCGGTGAACCGGAACTTTTCTGGGGCGTCACCGGCGGCTGTATCGACTCCCTGATCGCCAACCATACCGCTTCCGGAAAGAGGCGCCAAGGTGACGATTTTACCGCCGGAGGAATCAACAACCGCCGCCCTGATCGGGCGGTAATCGCCTATGCCAATCTGATCAGGCGCCACTTTCGTAGGACTAAGCCCATTGTCCTGGGCGGAATCGAAGCGAGTCTTAGGCGGATCGTCCATTATGACTTCTGGTCGAACCGGGTAAGGCGATCCATCCTGATGGACGCGAAGGCAGATCTGATCGTTTACGGCATGGGTGAAACGACAGTGCTGGAGCTTGCCCACCGGCTCCGCGACGGACGCAAGTTCTGGGACGTGAGGGGAATTTGTTATGCCGCGGCAGAAATAAAACCGGGGTTTCTGGAACTCCCCTCCTGGGAAGAGGCGGCGGCAGATCCAGCCTCCATGGAAAAGATGTTTCTTACCTTCTATGGGAACCAGGATTCCCGTACGGCATCGGGACTCTGCCAGAAGCAGGACACCCGCTGGCTGATCCACAACCCCCCTGCCCTGCCCCTCACCGAGGCGGAGATGGACGAGGTTTATGACATGAACTTCGAAAGGGCGGTCCATCCCTGCCACCACCGGGAGGGCGAGGTCCGGGCCTTGGAGACGATCCGTTTTTCCATCCCCACCCATCGGGGCTGCTACGGGGAGTGTCACTTCTGTGCCATCGCCGTTCACGAGGGGCGAACGGTCAGTTCCCGCAGCGAGGCGTCCATTCTCCGGGAGGCGGCGGTGATCGCTTCCCTCCCCGGTTTCAAGGGATACATCCTCGATGTGGGGGGGCCTACGGCGAACATGTATGGATTTGAATGTGAAAAAAAACTCGCTCACGGCGCCTGCCCTAATCGGCGCTGTCTCTATCCCACCGTCTGCGAAAACCTGCGTCCCGATCACGGCCCCCAGATCTCCCTTCTTGGAAAGCTCAGAGAGGTTCCCGGTGTCAAGCAGGCCATCGTCGCCTCAGGAATCCGTTACGATCTCCTCCTCGCCGACAAGAAACATGGCGTTCCCTACCTCCGCGATGTCGTGCGGCGCCACATTTCCGGACAGATGAAGATCGCCCCCGAGCATTCCGAGGAGCGGGTTCTCGCTTGTATGGGAAAGCCGGGAACCGAATCACTGATTATCTTCCGCGACCTCTTTCGCAAATTTACGGCAGATGCAAACAAGAAACAGTTTCTCTCTTGCTACCTCATCGCCGCTCATCCCGGCTGTACGCAGGCGGATATGGAAGCCCTCCGCCGTTTCACCGAGCGGGAATTAGCTCTCTACCCAGAACAGGTTCAGCTCTTCACCCCGGCGCCCTCGACCCTCTCTACATTGATGTACTGCACCGAGCGGAATCCCTTGAGCGGGAGAAGAATGTTCGTGGAGAAAACAGCGACGGGCCGTGAGCTTCAGAAGCAGATTTTAGTTGTGAAAAACTCTCGTTTCGGATATGGAAAATCCAAAGATCATCAAACCAATAAGGAGGGGAAATCATGGGCAAAGACAAGGACGTCAAGAAAGAAAACAAGAAGAAGCCTGCCAAAACGGTAAAGGAAAAGAAAGAAGCCAAGCGACTGAAGAAGACGGGATAAGATCTGCCGGGCGGTCTATATCGGATGGCTCACGTAGTAAAACTCTCCTGACGGGCAGCCGTCAGTTCTCACGATCCAGCTCATTCCTCACGGCCGTCCCGATCTGTTCCAGAATATACGGTTTCCTGACATAAGCGCCAACTCCTAAGCGCTGCGCTTCCCGGACCCGTTCCGTTTCCGAAAAACCACTGGCAATTATGGCCTTCTGACGGGGATTGATTTTTAGGACATGCTTATACGTGTCCAGGCCATCAATGCCCGGTTCCATGATCATATCCAGAATCAGGAGATCAACTGTGTGCTGTTTTAAGTATTCAATTGCGTCTTCGCCGCTGGATACCGTTGATACATTATAGCCGAGACCGCTGAGCATAATTTTAGCCAAATCACTTTGCACCTTAATATCGTCGACCACCAGGATGTTTTCTCCGTTTCCCAGGATGTTTTTGCCGGTCTCGCTTTTTTCGGACGAAGGGAGAGCATCCCTTGCGGCTGGCAAATAAATGGTAAAGGAGGTTCCCTCCCCTTCTTTACTCCTCACGTCGACGTACCCATTGTGGTCCTTCACCGTCCCCCAGACCACGGCAAGTCCCAGACCGGTGCCACTTTTACCCATAACTTTTTTTGTATAAAAAGGTTCAAAAATATGTTCAAGATCTCCCGGAGGAATGCCATGTCCCATATCGGAAATCTCCACGACCACATACTCCCCTTCACGAACATCGTCATATCCGGTCACCGGCTTGTCTATATACTGATTCCTCGTCGCTAAACGGACAGTTCCTCCTGTCGGCATGGCCTCAACAGCATTGAGCACAAGATTCATGATCGTTTTCTGCAAATGAACAGCCGAGCCACGAATAGGAAACAGGTCTTCAGATAAATCAACAATGACATTGATATCCTGGTGATCGTTCACCAATCGCTGCTGCTCGGGACTGGCAAGGTATTCCGAAATCAACCGATTCAAATAAGCGACGTCGTCCGTCTGCACCCCTCGGCGGGCCAACGTCAACAGGTCCTGGACGATCGCCGCCGCTTTCGATCCGGAATTCTGAATGGTCAGGAGGTGACGCCGTAGCGGACTATCCGGGCTCAACTGCATCATCAGCATTTCCGGATATCCGACCAAACCGACCAGAACATTATTCAAATCATGGGCGACGCCGCCGGCGAGGACTCCTAATGCTTCCATTTTCTGCGCCCGTTGCAGTCGAATTTCCATCCGCTTGTATTCTGTCATATCCTGAAGTGATAGGATAACAACCTCTTCAGCACCGAGACTAACCTGTTCCGCCGATATCAGGCATTCTCTAATATCGCCACCCTTGGTAACGACTCTTGAATACTCATCCCGCAGAAAACCAGTCTTTCTTAATTTTTCCGCGATACCGTTCCATTCGTCTTTCCTGATCTGAAGAACATCCTCACTTTTTTGACCCAAGATCTCATTCTTGGCGTATCCGAATAGTCTTGTGAATCTCTCATTGACATCGAGCACCGTTGCATCGTTTGCGACAACCAATGCTTTGGGGGTGGGGCTTGCCTTAAAAACCGCGGAAAACCGTTCTTCCGATTGCCTCAGGGCAGCTAAGGTTCGCTGTCTTTCCTCAATCTGTTCGAGCAGCACCTGATTGGTCTGATATAAGGTATTGTGGGTCTCGCGAAGCTCTTGGGTTGACTCCTCCAATTTTTCGATCATCCCGTTAATTTCGCTTCCCAGTCTGGTCAGTTCATCTTTCCCGGCAACTGTTATTCGGGCGGAAAAATCAGCGTCCGCACCGATCTTGTTTACATCGTCACCGATCTTGACCAGCCTGGCAATAATCGATTTTTTCAATAACCAGATGATGGCCAAGGCGAAAATCATGAACACAGCAAGGGAAGAGGCAATCAGATACCGGGTGGTCTTCTGTTCCTGTAGATAAACAGGTCGAGGCATGCGAACACTAAGCAGATAGGCCGGCGCCCCATAAACATCATGGATATGTGTTTCGCCCTCGATGATATCGGAGCTTATTTCTTTGACTATTATGTCTGTCGGCACAGACATCGCTTCTTTTTTCTTTCCCACTCCATCGTTCGGCAACATTTGCAGTGAAAGTACGGTCCTGGTCAATTTTGACCACTTTTGGATGACATCTTCGTCAAGATTGCGTCCCATGATCAGGGTTCCCATGATCGGTCCCGTATATTTACTCGTTAAAATCGGGCGGGAGGCAAGGATAACGCCGCCATTTTTTAAGAGCAAGATCCCCTTTTTATTGCTTTTGATGCTTTCATGACTGGCCAGAAAGCTCCCGATACGGACATGCTCCATGATCTCATCGGAAAGAGCAATCTGCTTGTCTTCCTTGCGATCATAGCCCGTTGAAAATACGACTTCACCTTTTTTGTTCAGGATAACAACGACATTCACCTTTAGTTGGGCAAAAGTCGTATTATTCATATTCGTATTGATGTACTTTTCATTCTTCTTATGAACAAAGACATATGTGTCGTCCCAACCCGCGTAATCCCCCGCCGTCGTATCCACGGCTTCGCATTCATAATCGATGGCGCTCCGGACTCGCTCAACATTGTTCTTGATGCTTTCGTCCTCAATAACATCAAAGCCCTTCGATAAGATATTTGAGGTGATGAAATACAAAACAGCCATCAGCCCGATAAAGGTTGCACCAACAATAATAAAGGTTTTCTTTGATAAGGTCATTTCTTACTAATCCCTATTGCCTTTTCCTGCCCAGATTGGACCCTGAAAACTTCACACCGCACAAACTACCGAGCGTCCCGGTAACATGGTCAAGCGATATTTGCGTATGGAAAGGTGATCACGTGACAACATATTGTTTATTTCACCGAGTGTTTTAAAAGCGTATGATTTTTTCTTAATGTCATGAATGAGATCAATGAATGGTTGATTCCACATGCCCCCTTCAACCTCCGCATGAACAGGGAGGACATGGAGGCCGCCGTCGGCCAGCAGGGAAAGTATTTTCTCGCCAGCCGTTTTCACGCCCAGTTCCTCAAAACAGGGTAGATCGGATGGAATTTCCGGTATCATCAGTCCCTTATGGAGAAATGGTTCCCTGGCCCGCGTACAGCTCAGATACTTAAAGCCGTAACAACCGACAATCTTCAAAACCCGAGCATCTATCAGCCAGGCCGGGGCGCCGAAGGAGGAAGCGTTCTGCCCCGCTAAGTCCCGAAAGGCCGTCATGCCCTTATCAAACCAGTCTCTTATCCATTGCTCCGATCGCCGAAGCATGCTGTCCTGCCAGCGCCGGTGATCCCAGGCATGAAATTGTACCTCGTGGCCTTCCGCCACAATACGGCGCACCAGATCCGGAAAGGATATAGCAATCATCGGCGACGGCAGCAGGGTACCGTAGAGGGCCGTTTTGAAGCCATACAAACCCGGGGCGTTGCTTCGGAGCATCTTCTTTAGAAACCGGGGGTTTTTAAGGAGTTGCAGAACCGCCAGACCGGAGGCGTCCGGGCCCATGCTCAGGTAAAAGGTTCCCTTGATTCCAAGCTCCGAGAGGCTATCCAGGAGGCGGGGGACCCCCTTTTTCATCCCCTCGCAGGTGTCAACGTCGATCTTCAGTCCCAGGGTTCGCTTCATTTTCTTCCAGGAATGAGTAAATGGTTCTGGTCAGGGAATCTTCCAGGTCGATCTTCGGTTCCCAGTCGAGGAGCTTTCTGGCCTTGGCGATGCTTGGTTTACGGGTGTAAATGTCCTGATAACCCTTTCCGTAAAATTCCACCGCCGCAACCTCAATGATGTCTGAATACTCGTCGTCCTGACGATGGCGGGGATGGGCCATGAATATTTTTTTCATCAGGTGAGCCAATTCCTTAACAGAGCAGTCGTTTTCCGGATTGCCGATGTTGATGATCTCGTTTTTACAACAATCATCCTTGTTCTCAAGGATTTTCATGAGGGCGGCAATCCCGTCGTCCACATAGGTAAAGCAGCGCTTCTGGTGCCCCCCGTCCACCAAAGTAATGGGACGCTTCATGAGGAGCTCGGCAATAAACTGGGTGACAACCCGGGAGCTGCCTTCTTTGGCGGTAAAAAGGGAATCGAGGCGGGGGCCGACCCAGTTGAAGGGGCGAAACAGGGTAAACTCCAGATGTCCCCGGGTGCCATAGGCATAGATTACCCGATCTAGAAGCTGCTTGCAGCAGGAATATATCCATCGCTCCTTCTGGATGGGCCCGACGACGAGGAAGCTCTCATCTTCGCTGAATTCAGCATCGGGACAAGCCCCATAAACCTCGGAGGTGGAAGGGAATACTACCCGTTTTCGATATTTAACGCACTGCTTGATGATATTGAGATTCATCTCAAAGTCGAGGTTGTAAACGCCGATGGGATCTTCCACGTATAGCTTCGGCGTGGCGATGGCCACCAGGGGCATGACAATGTCGCACTTCTTGACGTGATATTCTATCCATTCCTTGTTGATGGCAATATCGCCCTCCAGAAAATGGAAGCGCGGGTTGGACAGGGCGCGATCGAGGCGATCGTCGCCGAGGTCCATGCCATAAACGGTCCAGTCCGTCGTTTCCAGAATACGGTTAGTCAGATGATGCCCGATAAAGCCGTTGACGCCTAAAATCAATATTTTCATATTTCTCCTACTCTCTTTTCTTCCTCACCTTCAAGAGGTCTTATTTCAGCACAGGCATATTCTTATACCGCCGGAAATATTGCCATATCGCGCCGTTCTTGATTCTATTGCCGTTAATTTCAATATCCAGCAGGCGGATTCTTCCGGCACCGGCTGCAGCGTAAACCATTTCCTCCCCGTTATCAACTGCTACGGTTCCCGCCTCGGCGGCGCCCGATCCCTCCTCCTCTGGCAAACCCCACCAGACAAGCATCTTCGTTCCGTCCGGCAGGAAGGAAAAGGCGCCGGGATAGGGATCGGTGACGGCCCGGATGAGGTTATAGATTCTCATTGCCGTCCAGGACCAGACAATGCGGCCATCTTCCGGCTTCCTGCCCCCGAAGTAAGAGGCCCTGCGGGCATCCTGAACCATGCGGGGCGCCCTGCCCGTCCGAATCAGGGGCAAGACCTCATCCAACAGCACCGATGATGTCCGGCACAGCTTGTCATACAATCTGACCGCCGTATCTTCAAAGGCAATATCCACCGCCTTTTGACCGACCATATCTCCGGCATCGGGTTTGGCAACCATATTATGGAGGGTTACACCGGTCTGCCTTTCCCCGTTCACTAAAACCCAATTGACGGGTACGCGGCCCCGGTAGGCGGGGAGCAGGGAACCGTGAAGGTTATAAGCCCCGGCCACGGGTATATTGAGTATTTCCTGGCAGAGCATCTTCCGGTAGTAAAATGAGAATATCGTGTCCGGGGACAGGGCGGCGATATGCCCGATCCACTCCGGTTTGTTGACATCCTCGGGACATAAAACGGGAATATCCCTGCTCTTTGCCCAGTCGGCAACGGAGGCGAACCAGCATTTCTCTCCCGGATCGTCTGCATGGGAGAATATCGTCCCGACTTTAAATCCATTGCGCAGGAGGGCCTCCAGGCCGGTGACGCCCATGTTGTGGTAAGCAAAGACGACGGATTTCACGACTGGCTCCGGTCATATGCTTCGTGGATATTAGCAACGACATATTCCGGCCGCTTACGGACCTCCCGGTAGATCCGTCCGATGTACTCCCCGATGACCCCCAGGGCAAAAAACTGCAATCCCACAAAGACGAAGAGAATGGCAAAGAGAGTGAATACGCCCTGGGCCGCCCATACCGCCCCGTAAACAAGGCGGGCCACGGCAAGAAAGACGCCGAAACAGACTCCCATAATGGACATGAAGATACCGCCGTACATGAGCATCTTCATGGGAAAATCGGAAAAGGACGCCACCAGGTCAAACTGGAGATTAATGAGTTTTGTTAAGGGATAATTAGACTTGCCGCCATGCCGCTCCTCGTGGGCCACTTCGATCTCTGTGACCCGTTTGGCGAAAACCGTCGCCAGGGCTGGGATAAAGGTGGAATGCTCGCGACACTCGATCATGCGCTCCACGACGGTACGACGGTACGCCCGCAGCATGCAGCCCCAGTCCGTCATGTGAACACCGGTGATGCGGCGCGCCACAATATTGATCAGCCGTGAGGCCCCCAGGCGGAACACGGAATCCTGGCGCTGCTTGCGAATGGTGCCGACAACGTCATATCCCCCTGCTTCCATTTCCTTGATGAGCCGGGGAATCTCCTCGGGCGGGTTTTGAAGATCCGCATCGAGGGTGACAACGATTTCACCACGGACGATGGAAAATCCGGACATGATGGCTGCATGCTGGCCATAGTTGCGTGTCAGCTCCACAACCCTAATATCCGGATCCCGGGCAAATCCTTTAAGGATCTCCAGGGATCCATCCCGGCTACCGTCGTCGATCAGGATTATCTCATAAGGTTTCCCCGTAGATTGCATGACAGGCCGGAGACGGCCGATCAGGGCGTCCAGGTTCTTCTCCTCATTATAGACGGGAATAACGACAGATATCAGCGGGGGTGTTTTATTCATGCCTTTCTTTTCAATTACCCTTCTCGATTAAATAGATGCCATATTGAGTCACATTTCCCCCCATTAGGCAAGTCCTTTATCCCCTTCTTCATCCCTTCCTCAGAATCTCTTTGATCACATCACATACATAGACGACGTCATCGTCTGCCATGCCGGGATACAGGGGTAAGGAAAGAATACGATCAGCGGCCCGCTCCGTCTCCGGCAGCGTCGCGGCGAGATCTCCACACCGTTCCCGGACATACCGCAGGCGATGGGTCACCGGGAAATGAAGGCCATAACCGATGTTATAATCTGAAAGTTGCTCCATGAATCTTCCCCGGCTCATCGCTTTCACCTTCACCACAAAGAGATGCCAGGAATGGACGTGATCATAAGCGGGGCTTCCAGGCCGGTCAATACCGGCGACATCTTTCAGCCCCGTCATGTATTGGCCGGCCAGCTCCACCCGGCGCTTATTAAGGACCCGCCACTTGGACATCTGTGCCATACCGATGGCGGCTAAAATATCCGGGAGGTTGTACTTGAAGCCCGGTTGCTGGATGTCGTAATCCGGGTTTGCTCCCTTGCCGTAGCGCTTCCAGGCGTCCCGTTCAATGCCGTGAAACCGCAAGAGGCGGAGCTGCTTTTCCAGTTCAGCATCATATAGGGTGATCATACCCCCTTCGCCGCTGGTAATATTCTTGATGGGATGAAAGGAGAAGACCGCCGGGCAGCCAAAGCCGCCGGCATGGACGCCTTTATAGTAAGTGCCGATGGCATGGGCAGTATCTTCAATGACCAGGAGCCTGCGGCGCTGAGCGATTTCAAGAATGGGATCCATATCAGCGGGGGCTCCGGCGAAATGGACGGGGACGACGGCCTTTGTCCGGTCCGTAATCAACCCTTCCAGGAGGGCCGGGTTCATGTTCAGGGTTCCGTAGTCAATATCCACAAATACTGGGCGGGCGCCGCGCAGGACAATCATGTTGATTGTTGAGGCGAAGGTCAGGGAGGACGTAATCACCTCGTCCCCGGGACCGATCCCCAGGGCCGTCAGCAGCAGGTGCATTGCCGCCGTCCCCGAAGTAAAGGAAACGGCATGACTTGCCGCCGTTAGTTCGCATAACGCCTTTTCGAAGGCCTGGCAGACGGGACCGGTGGTAATCCAGCCCGACAGAAGGCAGTTGGTAACGGCCTCGATCTCTTCCTGACCGATGGTAGGCTTGCTTAAAGGTAAAAAATCTTCACGAATCTTCATATATATTAATATTTTGCGTCTTAATTTTTAATTACACTTACCGTGAGCTTCTAAACCGGATTAACGTTCGACGTCAACGATTTTCTGTGGTCTGGGTCAGCATATAGCGACTTTCGGCTATCATAGAGCATGGGGGAAGTCGGACATTGTCGTCTCAGGCGCATTCAGGGAATATAGAGCGAAAAGCAGCCCCCGCCAAGACTGCCGCCATTTTCAGTTAAAAAATATCCCTTTCTTTCCCCATTGTTGTGGGATTTTGCAACGAGGCAGGAAAAATACAGGCCGAGACCCGTACTGCCGGTATCAAAAGAAACAGGATTTCCATCATTAATTGTGCTGTTTCCCTGACGCAGCATCGATGGCGGATACCCAGGGCCGTTGTCCTCGATGCGGATGACGAGGAATGCCCCCTCCGTGACGGCGCTGATGCGCACCTTGTCCCGGGTGTAGCGGTAAGTATTGTTCATGATGTTGTCGATGACGCCCAGAACTAGGTTATAGTCAAAAACCCAGAAGAGATCGCCGGAACATTCCAGATCGATCTCGATGCCCCTGGAATTCAGGAGGGTGGCATTCTGAACAATAGACTCTTCAAGACAATCACCGACGGAATGGAGATCCACATTAATCAGCAACTGGTTCTTTTTGGCCTTGTAAAGCGTCAGCAGGCGAATCAGGTCGTTGTTCAGCCGTTTAATTTCATACTGCAGCAAGTAAAAGTCATTTTGGACTTCACACTGTTTCTCCTGACAGCGACCAATAATTTCCTCCAGGGTATTATAAAGCATTCCCAGACAATTTTTCGTGTCGTGCATGGTTGATGCCAAATAATCGGAAAAAGTCAATTCATCCTGAGATTCCATTCTTCATCCCAACATTAGCATTTTATACATGGATCTTAGTTTCTGTAGATCTTTATAATCTTTATCGAGCCTATTCACCCGATCAAGATAGACTCGGACCTTGATCAGATATGCCGTATTCGGCTTGTTTTGCTGCATATACAGGATGTGAGCGTAAGCGGCATTGGCGTTGATGATCTTGTTGTCCGGAAGAACCTCAGTCGCCTTCTGAAAGTATGTAATCGCCTTCTCCAGATCGCCCTCCCTGACCAAGCGGGCGCCCTCGTTATTCATCGCTATGACCTCATCAACGGCCGTATCGACCAGTTTCTGACCCTCAACCTCCAGCCGGAGATCCCGGAAGGCTTGCCTGACCAGATCCAGCACCTCTGTATCTTCATGATTGTTTTGAATTAACCGCCGCAGGATATCCATGCCCGTCTCTGCATCGCCCCGGAGAATCAGTGCTTTCGCCAGGTCAATTTCAACTTTGGCAGATCCCTTCCTTGGATGATTTCTTGCGATATCAACGGCCCGGTCTATCGCCTCTTTGGCCTTATCGCGTCGGTCAAGTCTGGTGTAAACCATACTCTCCGACATGGCAATCTGGATAGCCCCTTCCCGATCATTATGGAATTCCCGGTGACCATGATTCAGGACCGCAATCCCTTCTTCCCTCGCCCCCTTATCGATCAGTATATTGGCGAGCATAGAATAATTATCCGCACTTTTGAAACGGGAGTTTTTCCCCTGCTTTACTGCCGCTTTCAATGACTTTTCCGCCACGGCCAAGTCCTTGTTGTCATATGAAAGCTGCCCCAACTCTTTTTGACGCCTGATTTCTTTCGGCGAGATGGCCACGGCTCTCATCAGGACTTTCTGGGCCTCCAAAGGTTTCCCCATTTTTTTCAGCACCTCCGCCAGAAAGTCATAGGCAGCCATTACCTTGTTGTTAACGGCAATCAACTTCTCCAACAGCCCTACTGCTTCTTCATGTCTCTCCGTGACAAATTTTACCCGCGCCAATCCCATCATCGCCCATGGCAATTTACCGAGAGTCATGATGTTGGTGTAAAAACGCTCCGTCTCTTCATGATTCCCCATCTTGAACAGGATTTCTCCTTTCAACCGGTAAAAATCGGCAAGATTTCGCGGCTTTTTCAATATATCGGATTCGCATTTTGCAAGGGCGCGTGTATAATCCCCGTCGGCAATGGCCTTTTCTACGCCACGAAGAAGTTCCTTTCTTTCGATTAGATTTTTTATTTTTTTCTCCAGGGTCTCCCGTGTGAATGGTTTTATAAGATAATCGTCAGGCTTGTACTCCATAGCCCCCATGAACTTGTCCATGCTATTATCTGCCGTTATCATTATGAATATTGTTGATTGAGTTATGTAGTTTCGGTACTTGACCTCCTCGAGAACCTGCTGGCCGTCTTTTCCCGGACCAAGATTATAGTCGCACATCACAAGATCATAGCTTTTGCTTGACATTTTGTCGATCGCTTCTTCACCGTTAACGGCTTCATCGATCGCCTTGACGCCGAAGAAGGTCAACATGTTCTTCACGGCAATGCGGAAATAATCGTAATCCTCAATCACGAGTATATTTTTCCCACGCAGATTCGGTGACTGTTTCGATTTTGACGCTTTAATTACTTTAACAATCATAATATACCGGATGGAAAGACATGTGGTAGCATACGATACTTATTTAACCGCGTCAGACGTACTGGATAAACATTAAGATGTCAAATGGAATGTCGGGTCGACATAATTATCACCAGGGTGGCCTACCAACACAGAGCGCCGATTTATCTTGACAGCGCTATTGCCGGGCCATATATATGAATTGTAAATTCAACTATTTGAAATATCGGTGAATATGGGAATAATATGGATCAATGATGTTTCGGTCAGCTTCGGTGGGCCGCGGCTGCTGGATGGCGCTACGCTCCAGATCGAGACGGGTGAGAGGATTGGCCTTTTAGGCAGGAATGGCGCGGGCAAGTCCACCCTCATGAAATTGCTCATGGGAGATATTACCCCGGATGCCGGCGGAATCATCCGCAACGACGAGGTCAGAATCGCCATGTTGCCCCAGGACGTTCCTGACGACCTCCCGGGGACTGTCTATGACGTTGTGGCCTCCGGTGGCAGGGAGCACCTGGAACTGCTCCGGGAATACCACGATCTCACTCTAGAGATGGCCCGGAGCGGCGATAGCAGCCTCCTGAAGAAGCTCGAACATGTTCAGCACCGGCTGGAGAGCTCCGGCGCCTGGCTTTTTCATCAGCGGGTGGAAAAGGTGATCGCCAGGATTGACGTTGGCGAGAATGCCGAGTTCCGGCCACTGTCGGCAGGGATGAAACGACGGGTTTATCTGGCCAGGGCCCTGGTAAACGACCCGGACCTCCTGCTTCTGGACGAGCCGACAAACCATCTTGATCTACACACCATCCTCTGGCTTGAGGATTTCCTCCTGAAGTTCGAAAAAACCCTCATGTTCGTGACACATGACCGGGCGTTTCTCCAGCGACTGGCGACACGCATCGTGGAAATCGACCGCGGCCGCCTGATTGCGTTTCCCTGCAATTACGGCACATACCTTGAGCGCCGTCAGACACTGTTGGCGGCACAGGATAAAGAGTGGGAGGAATTTGACAAGAAACTCGCCCGGGAAGAGACCTGGGTTCGGCAAGGGATCAAGGCACGTCGCACCCGGAATGAAGGCCGGGTGCGGGCGCTGTTGCAAATGCGACGGGAGCGGGCACACCGGCAGGAGCAGGCGGGCAATGTCCGGCTGACCGTCCAGGAGGCGGAGCGTAGCGGCAAACTGGTTGCCGAAGCGAGAAGGATCAGCTTCGCCTACGACAATGAAATAATTGTGGAAGGATTCTCCACCGTAATAATGCGCGGCGACAAGGTGGGCATTATCGGGCCCAACGGCGTCGGCAAGACAACGTTCCTTAAGATCCTCCTGGGCAACCTTGAACCGCAGCAGGGCCGGGTCCGCCTGGGGACAGCCGTCCAGATCGCATACTTTGACCAGCTCCGCGCCCAGTTAGACGAAAACAGGACCCTGAAGGATAATATCGCCGGCGGCAACGATATGGTCATCGTCGGTGGCGCCTCTCGGCATATCATCGGCTATCTCCAGGATTTCCTTTTTCCGCCGGAGCAGATCCTGTCTCCTGTCAGCGCCCTCTCGGGGGGTGAACGCAACCGCCTCCTGCTGGCAAAGCTCTTCATGCTCCCCTCCAACGTCCTGGTCCTTGATGAGCCGACCAACGACCTCGACGCCGAAACCCTCGAACTCCTCGAAGACCGCCTCCTGGACTACAGCGGCACAATCCTCATGGTCAGTCATGACCGTACGTTTCTCAATAACGTGGTGACCTCGACAATTGTCTTTGAAGGTAATGGGCATCTTCAGGAATAC
>Ga0172379_10004427_pt1 | contig 20795 bp, 18 predicted proteins | sample GrowelOW334metaG_FD_119756 | JGI IMG/M metagenome (GOLD analysis project Ga0172379, IMG submission 119756) | Groundwater microbial communities from an aquifer near a municipal landfill in Southern Ontario, Canada - Groundwater well OW334 metaG | ecosystem: Environmental > Aquatic > Deep...
ATGATGAATATCCAGGCTATTCCCATGAAAATATCAGGAATTTTTATGCCGCTTTGGATAACTGTCGCATTCCAACCACCGATGAAATAGAAGGGGGTCTTGGAAATCAATCCGGAAATGTTCTCCGGGAAAAGACTCAGCGGAATTATGAATCCACCGAGAAGCTGCATGACGACATATTTGACGTTGTGAATTGCCCAGAATTCATCCACCCAAAAACTAAAGAGACCGGTAAGGTAACTAATATTGAAATAAATTAAGAAAGAAATTGTCAAAGAAATGATTAAAAACAGGAAGTTGGCAGGATTTTGAATATTTTGATGGAAAAATAACAAAAGCAACAGAAGTATGGGGCTGATGAAAAACAATGAACTGAGTTTTTCTCCTATACTTTTTATCAGCAGCCAGGAATGCAGATTTAGAGGACGGGTCAGGAAATTGTTTATGTCACCAGTACTTCCCAAATCATCCATTTCTTCGTCGACTGATGAGTAAACCAGAGGAAAAATTGTGCCTACTACCAGATAGTAAGGGATTAGCGATTGCAGTACATAGCCTTTTGCAGGACTCGCGAAAGAAAGAGCTGTCAGCATTAGCGCCGGAGTAATAAAACCGTGTATCAAAGAAATAATTATTTGAAGCCGATACGAAGAAGCATAAGAGAACGCCTGTTTTAGGAGTGTAAGGTATTTTTTCATATTTGCCCAAAACGAGGCCAGAGGCCTCGTTTAAACCACAAAATTTAAGGGCTTAAGAGCTTACTTTACTGCTTTTTTCAGAGTTTTTCCCGGAGTAAAGCGAGCCACTCGGTGACCTTTCACGATCTTTCGCTCTTTGGTACGCGGTACAATCACCGGCTTATCTTTAACTCGAGTTACTTTAAATGTGCCAAATCCAGATAGAACTACTTTCTCTCCTTTGGCTAGAGCTTTTTTCACTTCCTCTAACAGAGTTTCGACAGCCTCTCTGGAAGCCTTCTTTGTCAAATGGGCTTTTTTGGCGACAACTTCAAACATTTGTTGCTTAGTCATTCATTCTTTCACCCCCTCTCATAAAATTCCAACAGGTGCCAATATATTTTTTTTCTTTACGGGCAAGATCCTCATGTGAGTAAAAATTCTGATTTGTGAATATGGCGGTTATAAGCCAAAAATATTATACCCAACGAAGAAAGTCAAGGAGGACCGCACTATTTAGCCTTCGTGATGTCTGAAGCCCGTACTTCTCTGAATGCTGTAATCTTAATTTGTCCTACGTATTGTGCTTTCTTTTCAAGGTCCTGTTTGATCTTTGAAACAAGAACTGTTAATTCGGAGTCTGAAACCATTTCCGGCTTTACCATAACTCTGACGTCTCTTCCTGCTTGGAAAGCAAATACTTCCTGCACACCTTCGAATGATTGACCAATTTGTTCAATCTGCTGAAGTCTTTTGACATAAGCATCGTGCGGTTCATAGCGGGCACCAGGACGAGATCCAGAAATTGCATCTGCTACCCAGACCACTCGCGAAACAACTGAAGAAAACGGTTTGTCCTCATGATGTTCGGCTACTGCGTTTATTACAATCTCAGGCATGTCATATTTTTTCAATAACTGCACTCCAAGCTGCACATGCGTACCCTCTTCCTCGGTGACGATCTTGCCGATATCGTGTAGAAGACATCCCAATCTGACCTGTTCGATAACTTCGTCCGACAGCTTTATCTCATGACCCAATTGAACACCAATTTTTGTCTCTTCTATGGTATGGATGCCCAAATTCTGACCATAGGAAAATCTAAATCTATATCTGCCGATCATGGCGATTAGTTCCGGATGGAGATTATAAACTCCGCAGGCTGCACAAATTTTTCTACCTTCGTCCATAAGCACAATGTCCATATGTTTTTTGGTCTGAGAAACAATTTCTTCTATTCTTGAAGGTTGAATTCTTCCGTCTTTTATTAAAAATTCCAAAGATCTTCTCGCTATTTCACGACGAAGAGAATCAAAAGAGGAGAGTTTAATGGTGTTACCTTCTTCAATTTCTATCTCTACCCCGGTTGCTTTTTCAAAAGAGGCAATATTTCTGCCACCCTGACCAATGATGCTGCCTTTGACATTTTCATTGGGAAGATTGATTGTTGAGACCGTGTATTCGGCTGTATAGTCTGTGGCCCCATGCAACATAGCTGAAACTATCATTTCCTGGGCTATCTCGTCTGAACGTGCCTGAAGGTCCTGGCGATGATCCTCCACGCTCTTTGCTATTTCGTCAGCAAAGTATTTTTCCGATTCACGGAGAAGTTCCTTCTTTGCTTCCTCTTTGGATACTCCGGAGACTTTTTCCAGCTTTGATAGATATTCCTCCCGCAAACCGGTGATGCTCGTCAAATCATCTTGAATTTGTTTTTCCAGTGATGAAGTTTTAACGGTTGGTTTAACTTCGGAAGGTGTATCAGTTGACGGATCTGTCTTTTTGGAAGGCGGAGTATAAAAACCCATAATTTTCTGACCTCTGTCTTAAACAATTATCTAACATAGTGCTAATTATACCTTTTTTTGAGCACAGTCTCAATTGTGTTCCAACTAAACCCCCGAGAGTAGAGCAGCCTTGCGGCTTTGAGCTTATATTCTTTATCTGACAATTTTTCTAGGGCATTTGTTTTTTTTGATAGTAGTAATTGAGCCGCTGCCAAATCATCATTTTTTTCCAACATAACTTTTTCGATTATTTCCGGTGAAATTCCTTTCTGCTTTAATTCTCTGACAAGAAGATTTTTTCCTTTTGGTTTTGACCTGGAATAAGATTCCACCATCCAGACTGCGAATTTTTCATCATCCAGATAATTAAGTTTCCTTAACTTTTGCATTATTTCCTGAACTAGACCTTCGTTTTCGGTTTTTTGCTGCAACCGAGTAATTATTTCTAACTCGCTGTGAGGACGAAGTGACAACATTCGTAAAGCAGAGGATAACAACCTTTCGCTCGGGGTTACTCTTCCGTCTCTGATTCTCCCATTTGTTTGGGTAGTGGGTGTTTTGCGTCTTTGGCTGTCTTCCATATACCTTCTTCTATTTGTTTTGCAACTTTAGGATTGCTTTTAAGGAATTCTACTGATGCAACTCTACCTTGTCCAATTATAGTGTCTCCTAAATAAATGAATGAACCTTTTTTGTTCAGTATCCCAAGTTCTATTCCAACGTCTATAAGACCACCTATCTTACTTATTCCACCATTGTTTAATATATCAAATTCTGCCACTCTGAATGGAGGTGAAACTTTGTTTTTGACTACCCTAGCTCTATGACGTGATCCTATCACCAGGTCGCCGTCTTTCAGGGACTCGATTTTACGAGTATCTATCCGAATTGAAGAGTAAAATTTCAAAGCCATACCACCAGGTGTGGTCTCGGGATTTCCAAACATGACACCAATCTTCATACGAAGCTGGTTTGTAAAAATTACTACTGACCTGCTTTTGGAAATCGCCCCAGTAATTTTCCTTAATGCCTGCGACATAAGCCTGGCCTGGACTCCCATCACACTGTCACCCATCTCTCCCTCTATTTCGGATCTGGGTACCAAAGCGGCGACTGAATCTATAACAATTACATCAATTGCCCCTGACCTGATAAGTGTTTCTACTATTTCCAAGGCCTGCTCGCCAGTATCAGGCTGTGATATATAAAGATTATCCAAGTCTACTCCAATTGCTTCTGCTCTGGCGGGGTCAAGAGCGTGCTCGGCATCAATAAATGCAGCGGTTCCTCCAGCTTTTTGTGCTTCCGCAATACAATGAAGTGCAATTGTTGTTTTTCCTGAGGCTTCCGGTCCGTAAATTTCGGTAATTCTGCTTCTGGGTAATCCACCCACACCAAGGGCTAAATCGAGTGCTATTGATCCAGTAGAGACAACTTCTACTGTCATCTTGTCGGCTTTTTCACCCATCTTCATAATCGAGCCCTTGCCAAATTGTTTTTCTATTTGCTCCATTGCTATTTTAATAGCTTGAAGTCGCTGATCATTAGCCGCCATAGTTGAACTTCAATATATAGGTAAATTCAAAAAAATCAAGACTTACTGCTCTTCTTCACTTTTTTTGCCCTCGAAGTTTTACTTTTTTGAACAATTTCCAGAGGTTCAATTATTGGAGAAATCGTTTGTTCTGTCTGGATATTTGAAATCCAGTTAAATCCAAAGTAAGAAAGAACAGCTAGATTTAATATTTCCAAAATGGGATTGGGGAAGAATGAAAGAATTATTGATAACAAGAAAGGAAGGACCGACGCATAAATAACTATCTTTAAAACCTGAAGATAGTCCAGGTTCTTTTTCATAATGAATTTGGCAATCGCAAGGAACAACAGGGCCCAAATAAGATAAGAGAGTCCTTTCCAGAACCAAGTTATCGAAGAAATAATGAGGGTTAATGAAAGAATAGCCCCAAAAATAATGAACCAAATTTTAATAATATTTTTTGAAACTGTTTCTGAAGCTGTCTGCTTATCGATGGAAAAATCAGGAACTCTCTCGTAAGTCTGAATGTCGGTCTGTCCATCTTCGCTTTTTAGCAGAATCTGGTTTTTTTGGAACAGGATTCCTGAAGAGTAAATATCTAAAGCGGAGTCTGAAGCTTCGGTATCCAGGATTAGAGCAAATTCCGGACTACCTATCACCATGGGTTGCAAAACAGTGCTTGAAAGCTGGCCGTTATTGAACGATATATTTCCTTCGGGAAATTTTTCGAGAATGAATCTGGGAAGCTGAGGAAGCTTGTTTGTAACAAAAAAGATGGCGATAAAAAAACCAATTCCGGCAATCAATAAAAGATATTTGGTCCAATACCAAATTACCTTCCGGAGCGAGAGGGAAATAATTGTATTTCCGTAGTTTGGATTCTGGAGACTGTGTATTGTCTCTTTGAAAGTCTTAATCATATTTAAATTTTAGCCTTGATTAAGGTAAAATACAATTCGTCCGGTAAAACGGGCGAAAGCCGGGGCGGAGTTTGACGGTAGAATACGCGCATGGGGTGCGTGTGGACGGGGTTCAATTCCCCGCGCCCCGACAAATGAAAAACTCAAACATAGAAAAAAGAGCAGTTTTGTTTTTACAAATCTGGAACTCGCTTTCATTAGCGGTTGTGCTGACCTTCTGGTTGTCGGTTCTGCTGCATTACTCTCTGGGTGGTGATTATCTGTATGAAACTTTTATTGTTGAAGCGATGGACACGTTAGCAGGAATTGTTTTTGTGTCTTTTACGATAATTGTATTACCCGGTGTGTCTTTGATTATGGAAGTTAAGGACCAACTAAAAAGAAGGAGGACAATTTTTACTTGGTTGAGCTGTGGCTTTGCATTCCTAACAAGTACCGGGATATTTTGGGTTGCAGCGCAAAGACTACTTTAACGTTTTGGAGATTGTTTCTTTCTTCTTGCTTTTCCGCCAGTTCCCACCATCCTTCTCTGCCTTTCTCTAGGATCCCGAGTTAGAAGACTAGAGGACCTAAGTGCCGTCTTGTGATCCGATTTAATGTTGGTTAATGCGCGAGATATGCCCAGAACCAAAGCATCAACCTGAGAGGATAATCCGCCTCCGGAAATTTTTGCAGTTACTGAGTATTTTGTTGAAGAGGTAACAGTAAAAGGCAATGTGTATCTTGATTTGAATGTAAGTCCCGGAAAGTATTCAGATACTGGTTTACCGTTGACCGTAATTTCGCCCGCACCTTGAATTAGCCTTACGGAAGCAACTGCTTCTTTCCGTCTACCTATTGCTGCTGAAATAATTTTTGCTGTTTTTTGCTCGGACATAGTGTTTATGACTTTTTGAACTGATCCAGATACGGATGGCTGGCATCCGGAAAAACATGTAAATGTTTAAGCATTTTATCATGCAGTTTATTTTGAGGGAGCATCCCGGAAACAGCATGTACTATCACTCTTTTGGGATCAGACTTGATAACGGTACTATATGGAAGTACAAGCATTCCACCTGGATATCCCGAGTGGTGACGATACAATTTTTGTTGGGCTTTATTGCCAGTGACGTTTATTTTTCCTGCATTGATAACAACAACATGATCACCCATGTCCAGATGCCTAGTAAAATCTGTTTTATCTTTGCCCATCAAAATTTTAGCAATTTTTGTGGCCAGGCGACCCAACGTTTCTTTTTCGGCATCAAATAGGTACCATTTGCGTGAAATATTTTTGACTGAAAGAGAGAAGGTGTTCATGGCAGTGATTTATTTAGCTATTTTTCTTGCTCGCGGCTGGTTTTGTCTTTTTGTTAACTACTTTTTTAGTTTCCTTTTTGGATTCTTCCCCTGATAAAGTCTCCTTAGTATCTGTTACTGTGGCCGGCATGGAATGGGCTACCAGTTCCATACGAACCATCGAAGCATTGTCTCCTACTCTATTCCCAAGTTTGATAAGCCTTATATAACCACCTGACTTACTTTTGAATCTAGGTGCAATTTCTTGTACAAGTTTTTGGACCAAGGCCTTATCCACTATTACTTCTTCTATTTGTCTAATATCTGACAATCCACCTTTTTTTGCCTTGGCAATCAGTTTTTCAATCAACGAGACTGCAGCTTTAGCTTTAGTTTCGGTAGTCTCTATGGCTTCAGACCGAATTAATGCACCGGCTAAACCCTTAAGAAGGGCCTGGCGCTGTCCAGTATCACGAGATAGTTGTTTTCCAAAAACATTGTGACGCATGTTTCATTGGGCAAGTTCAAAACCACGCTCGATTAGCGCTTCCGCAATAATATCGACCGACTTACCACCTAGATTTTTGACTTTTGAAAGCTGTGCTCTCGGGACTGCTAATATGTCAGCAACTGTTTGGAATCCAGCTTTTTGCAGAGCATTGGAAATTCGGGTCGGAAGATCCAATTCTTCAACTGAAACGTTTGACCCTACAGAAGTTTTCAATGAAGGGACTGTACCAGCTGACGATTCGCTATTAAAGTCTGGATTAACTATTCCGGAAAAATAATTGACCAAAGTTTGAGAAGCGGAAATTATGGCGTCATTGGGAACAATTGTGCCGTTTGTAAAGACTTCGATAACCAGTTTGTCAAAATTTGTCATTCTACCTACCCTGGTTGATTCAACGTGATAATTTACTCTTGTGACCGGAGCGAAGGTGGCATCCATCGGAATAATACCTAACGTTGTGCTCTTTCGATCTTCAGCTGGTGAATAACCAAAACCTGATTCGACTACGGCCTGAATTTCTAAATGAGAATTCTTAGTGTTTAAATGTCCAATTACCAGTTCCGGATTTGCAATTTTCACATCTGCAGGGGTTTCAAATTGTCCAGCTGTGACTTCCCCTGTTCCAGAAATATCCAATGTCATTCTGGTTGGTTTTTCACCTGCATAGGAAATGCGAACCTGTTTCAATGAAAGGATTAAATCAACTATGTCTTCCTGCATGCCTTCAAGTGAAGTAAATTGATGATTTACGCCAGAGATTTGCACGCTGGTAATTGCGGCTCCCGGAATGGCTGTTAGTAACACTCTGCGAAGAGAATTACCGAGAGTGTCTCCAAAACCCTGAGGTAGAGGTTCAATAATAAATCTGGAAAAGCCAGCTATTTCTTCCTCTGTTTTAAATGTAAATTGTGGTTTAGTCATTTTATTTAATTTATCGAGAGTAAAACTCCACAATAAGCTGCTCATTAATTGGGCCACTAACGTCTTCCCTTTTGGGCGATGAAACTATTTGCCCAACAGTTCCAGTACGTTTGAGCCAGGCAGGGAGGCTAATGTCAGAGCTATCAAGGCGAGATTTTACCACAGTTGAGTTAAGAATTCTCTGGTCAAGAGAAATCATTTCACCAACTTTGGTCTGGTACGACGGATAGTTTACTTTCTTGTTGTTGACGAGAACATGACCATGAGTTACCGCCTGTCTGGCCATAGCTCTGGTTGAAGTTAGACCCAATCGGTAAACAACATTGTCCAATCTCATCTCAAGAAGCCGGAGAAGATGTTCTCCGGTTTTTCCGCGGACCTTTTTCGCCTTTTCAAAGTACCCTCTAAACTGTCCCTCAATTATACCATACATTCTCTTTGTTTTCTGTTTTTCTCTCAATCTGGTGCCGTAATCTGATGGGCGCCTTGAACCTTTTGGTCCATGTTGTCCTGGCGGAACATTTGCTTTTCTAAGTTTGTTCCCCTTTCCAAAGAGATCAAAACCTTCTTTGCGGGATAATCGATTTTTGGGACCTATATATCTAGACATAGTCGTTTACCAACGGAAATGGGCAAAAGCTTTATTTGCTTCGGCCATACGATGAGTATCTAACTTCTTTTTTACTGCTGATCCAGAGTTATTTGAAGCATCAATCAACTCTGCGGCTAATTTTTCTGCAAAGGAATGAAATTCAGAATTTGGTCTAGCTTGGGACGCAATTATTAGCCATCTTATAGCAAGAGAATCTTTACGAGGTCCTCTCACGGGTACAGGCACCTGATACGCGGCTCCACCAATCCTACGGGCTCTAACTTCCATTTGAGGTTTGATATTCTCCAAGGAAGTGTTAAAAAATTCTAATGGCTCTTGACCAGTTTTGGATTTGATAATGTCTAAGGCTTTATAAACTTGTTTACGAGCAGCTTCTTTTTTTCCATCTTTCATCATGCGATTAATTAGTTTTGTTAACATAACAGAACCATGTATAGGATCCGGTTGAATATTTCGTATGGGTGCCTGTTTTGATCGCATATTTTAGCTTGCTGAAGCAGCTTTCGGTCCGGAAACGGCTTTAGTTCCGTAACGGGAACGACCCTGCTTTCTGTTTTCAACGCCGCCCGCGTCATATTTTCCGCGTACGATGTGATATTTAACACCTGGTAAATCTTTTACTCTGCCGCCTCGGACAAGAACAATTCCATGTTCAGCAATATTGTGACCAATACCTGGAATATAAGTAGTTACCTCTGTTTTGTTGGATAACCGAACTCTAGCAATTTTTCGAAGTGCTGAATTTGGTTTTTTGGGAGTCATAGTTTTCACTACAGTGACAACTCCCCTCTTAAAAGGATTTGTTGTCGTGGCAAACTTTCGGTCTTTTGCGTTGAATGATCTACGTAATGCTGTTGCCTTCACCTTTTTGTTTTTAGGTTTACGAGATTTTCTTATTAGTTGGTTTATGGTTGGCATAGCTCTTAATTATACATTTAATGAGGCTAGGAAATAACTGCCCTTTTTTCGTCGGTAGGAATCAGTCGTCCAATGATGACATTTTCTTTGAGACCCAGTAATGGATCTACTTTCCCTTCGACTGCAGCTTCTGCCAACTGAGATGTTGTCTCGATGAATGAAGCTGCTGACAACCAGGAGCCTGTTTTCAGAGCTGCTCGGGTAATTCCCAACACAACCACTTGCGCAGTTGCCGGTTCTCCACCAGCAGCCAGAACTTTGGCGTTTTCATTTTCAAAAGCTGTCCTATCTATAATATCTCCAGGGAGTAATACAGCATCCCCTTGAGATAGAATCCTCACACGATCGCTCATCTTTCTGACTATGACTTCGAAGTGTTTATCGTGAATTGGTACACCCTGAGATTCATAGACTGTTTGAATCTCTTCAATTAAATATTCTTGCGCCCCACGCAGACCTCTGACTTCCAGGACCTCTTTAATATCCAATGACCCTGATGCAAGTTGTTGTCCTGCGGACACTAAATCTCCATCAGCAACTTTCAACTCAGCTGCAAGGGGAATGAGGTATTCGCGCTCTTCAACGGGTTTTACTGACGTATTTCTAATACGTACTTTGTAACCTTCTTCTGTTTCGGTTATCTCGACTTTTCCGGAAATTTCTGCCAGAGGGGAGACTAATTTAGGAGTTCTGGCTTCAAACAATTCTTCTACCCTCGGTAGTCCTTGGGTAACGTCTATGCTTCCTACTGAGAGACCACCTCTTTTACCATGGAGGGTCATCTGAGTACCAGGCTCACCAATACTTTGTGCTGCAATTACCCCAACTGGATCACCTATAACAACTGTTGACATGCTGGCAAGGTTCCATCCATAGCAAGCTGCGCAGATACCATATTTTGCTCCACAAGTTAACGGTGATCTAACAACTATCTGACTTACTTCCTCTGATTGAATTAAATCTGAGTTCTGATCATCAATTACTGCTCCAGCTGGGATTATTACTTTTTTAGTCTTGGGGGAAATTACGTCAGTTGCCACTGTTCTACCAAAAATGCGCGCTGAAAAAGCTTTGGCACGCCTATCATTTTTGGAAAGAGTGATGCCATTTTTTGTACTGCAATCTTGAACACGAATTATTGCATCATGAGCGACGTCAACTAGTCTTCTGGTTAAGTACCCAGCATCAGCTGTCCTAACAGCAGTATCTGAGAGACCTTTCCTTTCTCCTCTTGCAGCTGATACATATTCAAATGAAGAGAATCCTTGTCGATAGTTGCTTTTAAGCGGAAGGTCTACGATTCTTCCCATTGGATCTACAACTAAACCTCTCATGGCCGATAATTGTCGTACTTGATCTTTGGAAGCTTTTCCTGCTCCAGCATCAATAATTATTTTGATGGGGTTGTTTTCATCAAACATATCCCATGTAATATTAGCCAAGTGTTCTGTAGTCTCCAGCCATATTTCTTGAGATAAGCGCCTACGCTCTTCGTTTGTAATTAATCCCATAGAGAAATTATTCTCGACCTCAGCTACTTTATTATTGGCTTCAACTATGAAGCCATCTTTTTCCGGAGAGATAAGACAATCTGTAATACTTACAGATAGACCTGACAATGTTCCTGCCCAGAAGCCGATATCTTTAATATCGTCAATCATCTTAGTGATCGTTGTTGTATCGAACAACTTAAAGGCTTTATCAAAAAGTTTAATCATGGTTGATCTACGGACCGATTCATTAACAAATCTAAGTTTCTCTGGCAAAACCTCATTAAAGATTATCCTTCCTACGGTTGTTTCAGTTATTTGACCCAGCATTCTGACTTTGATCCTTTGACGATGTTTGATAAAGCCTGTTTCGTTGGCCAATATTGCCTCCTGTTGATCTGAAAAAATGGTAGAACACGGATTAATCCTCGAGTCGACTGAAGTTAGATAATAGAAACCAAGTGCAATCTCTTTTGTGGAGGGTACTGAAATAGGAGTACCATCAGCAGGTTTTCTTAAATTCTTTTCCGGCATCATTAACTCTTTTACTTCATCCATTGCTTCTTTGCTTAATGGCACATGAACAGCCATCTGATCACCATCAAAGTCGGCGTTAAATCCTGCACAAATACAAGGGTGTATTTGTATAGCTGAACCTTCGATCAGAATCGGATAGAAAGCTTGGATAGAAAGCTTGTGGAGAGTAGGAGCACGATTAAGAAGAATTGGATGGTCTTTTGTTATACTTTCTAGAATATCGAAAACCTCTGGAGGTCTAGTCTCCAATAGATTCTTAGCAGATTTTACATTGGGAGCTAATCCTTGGACTATCATCTGGCGTAAGACAAAAGGTTTAAACATCTCAAGTGCCATTTCTTTTGGAATACCTGCCTGATTGATTTTTAAATCAGGACCCACAACGATAACAGATCTTCCTGAATAATCGACTCTTTTTCCGAGTAAATTTTGTCTGAATCTTCCTTGTTTACCTCGAAGGATATCTGACAAAGATTTGGATTTTGCTTGAGCAGGAACGCGAGATGAACGAGTTGATCTTTGTGTCGAATCAATTAAAGCATCAACTGCTTCTTGAAGCATTCTCTTTTCATTTCGCAAAATTATTTCCGGTGCTCCAAGATCTATAAGGTGCTTAAGCCGATTATTTCGATTTATTACCCTTCTGTAGAGGTCATTTAAATCCGAAGTAGCGAATCTTCCGCCAGATAACTGGACCATGGGTCTTAAATCAGGAGGGATTACCGGCAAGATCTTAAGTATCATCCAAGAAGGATTCGTCTCAGAACGTCGTAATCCATCCACAACTCTCAATCTCTTTGTAGCCTTGATATGTCTTTGGCCCGTACTTGAGGATACCTCTTGGCGTAAATCATTTGCCAAAGCTGCCAAGTCTATATTTTTCATTACTTCCAAAAGCGCTTCAGTCCCCATCCCCAGCGACGCAAAATCAAGAGCATCATACTCAAGGAGTTTAATGTATTCATCCTCACTTACGATACTTGTGGGTTTAACTGATTGAACAATATCATTAAGCCTTTGGTAGAGGCTGCTAATTTTCTCTATTTCTGCCGACTCCTGATCTCTGATGTTTTGAATCCCTTGTTTTGTCTTCAGATTCATCTGATCTAACGCTAGAGCTTTTGCATCCTCATTAAGTTTTTCCCCTTTAAGATCTTTTTCTCCCTGAAAAGTATTTTTCTCTATTTCGGATATTTTTTTCTGATACTCGGACTTAATTACTTCTTTTTTATCAGAGAATTCTTTCTGTAACCTAGCTAATGTTTTTTCCCTTTGCGATTCGTCAACTGATTCAACTATATATTGTGCAAAATAAATCACTGACTCGAGTGCCTTAGGAGGAACGTCTAAAAGTAGCGATAGGCGTGACGGTGAACCTTTAAAATACCAGACGTGTGAGACGGGACAAGCTAGTGTGATGTGTCCCATACGTTCACGTCTTACTCGTGAGTGAGTAACCTCGACTCCACATTTATCACAGACTATTCCTTTATAGCGAATCCTTTTGTATTTGCCACAATAACATTCCCAGTCCTTTACTGGACCAAATATTCTTTCGTCAAATAATCCATCTTTTTCTGGACGCAAAGTTCGATAATTAATGGTTTCTGGTTTTGTTACCTCTCCATGCGACCACATTTTAATAACTTCCGGTGACGCAAGTTTTAGCTGTAGACTATTGAAATCCTGAATATTCTTAAATGAGTCTTGGTGGTTGTTGGTTTTTGCTTGAGGCATAATTTTTTAATTCTCTTCCGGAGTATTAATGATAGATAACGATTCTGGTTCTACTACAGTTGTCATGACAGCAGATTTTACCGCATCATCGGATAGAACCAAAGAATCATCGGTTAATGTGGAAGTTGTTGTGTCGTCAGCTTTCATTTTAACGCCATGAGGTATTACTTGTAAGCCAAGGCTTTGCAATTCCTTGACTAACACGTTAAACGATTCTGGAACTGAACTGGTGGGGATCTCGGTTCCTTTGACAATAGCTTCAAAGGCCTTAGCCCTTCCAACAACATCGTCAGATTTTATAGTAAGCATTTCTTGCAAAGTGTGTGCGGCTTTATGAGCTTCCAAAGCCCAAACTTCCATTTCTCCCAAACGTTGCCCTCCCATCTGAGCTTTTCCTCCCAAAGGCTGTTGTGTGACTAGGGAGTAAGGTCCAGTAGACCTTGCGTGCGTCTTGTCTTCCACCATGTGATGCAATTTCAAAATGTAGCCCACACCAACAACTGAATGTTCTTCGAAAGCTTTCCCAGTCCTACCATCAAATAATTGAGCCTTGCCTGAGATTGGCAAATTTGCGTCTGACATTGATTTCGCGATCTGGTCTTCGGATACCTTTTCGAATGCCGGAACAGCTACTTTTTTATCAAGTTTGGACATTGCCCATCCTAAACGAGCTTCTAATAGCTGTCCCAAGTTCATACGTGACAAAACCGAGATAGGAGAAATAAGAATATCTACAGGTGTACCGTCTGCCAGATAAGGCATATCAGCAACAGGAACAATTCGACTTATTACGCCCTTGTTTCCATGTCGACCGGCCAATTTATCTCCTACGCTGATTTTTCTGATCTGAGCAACTTTTACAATTACTCTCTTATTTACTCCGGGAGGCAATTCGTCTCCAGCATCCCTATCTAAGACTTGGACATCAACGATAATACCTCTTTCTCCGTGTGGCATACGTAAAGAAGTGTCTCTGACATCTCGAGCTTTTTCTCCAAAAATTGCCCGTAAGAGTCTTTCTTCTGCTGACAACTCTGTTTCTCCTTTAGGAGCAATTTTTCCGACCAAGATATCATTTGGATTGACTTCAGAACCAATTGTTACTACACCCTCTGAATCTAGATTTGCTAAATACGACTCCCCTACGTTCGGAATGTCTCGGGTTAACTCTTCTGGGCCCAACTTAGTGTCAACGACGTCTGCTTCATGTTCCTCGATATGGATGGATGTGAGTACATCGTCACGGACGAGGCGTTCGGAAATCGCAATTGCATCTTCATATCCTAAACCTTCAAATGAAGCATAAGCTACAACTAGATTCTGACCTAGGGCTAATTCACCATCTTGTGAAGATGGACCGTCGATTATTAATTGGCCTTTTGTAATTTTTTCACCTAAGGAGACTACTGGCCTTTGGTTAAAGCAGGAGCTTTGGGAAGTACGTTTAAACTTTATCAATTGATATGTTTCAACATCTCCTTTAATGGAGATGTTTTCTGACTCTTCTATTTTTTCAGGCTTTTTGTCTAATTTGATAACTATTTTTTGTGAATCTACTTGTTGAACAACCCCAGAGTGTCTTGAATATATGCACCAACCCATTGAAGAAGCAATGTCGCGTTCAATACCTGTTCCAACTACAGGACTTTGAGGCTTAACCAATGGAACTGCCTGTGTCTGCATGTTTGAACCCATAAGTGCCCTGTTAGCAGCGTCATTTGCTAAGAATGGGATAAGTGCGGCAGAAGCACCTACGACTTGACGCGGGACGGCGTCTATAAGGTCCACATCTTCAATGTTGCCCTCAAGGAAATTGTTTTTATGCCGAATTTGCACCCAGTCTTCCATGATGTATCCGTCTGGGTTTGTGTGAAGATCGGCATGAGAAATCTTGAACTCTTCTTCGTCGTCGGCCGTTAAATAGACAATGTCGTTACTTATCTTTACTTTTGTCTGTCCATTTACCGTTTCTTTTACTAGTTTTCGATATGGAGTCTCTAGGAATCCCAATTCGTTAATCTTTGCGTAAATAGCCAAGTATGTAACTAGTCCGATATTTGTTCCTTCGGGTGATCTGACAGGATCAATTCTCCCGTATTGGCTACTGTTTACATCTCGGATGCTGAAAGATGCTCTTTCTCTTGTAATACCGCCTCGTCCCATTACTGTAAGCCTTCTTAAGTGATCAATTTCTGACAGAGGATTTGTTTGCTCTAGTATTTGAGATAGTTGAGAACTTCTGAAGAATTCATTTACAGAAGCTATAACCGGACGGGCATTAACGAGCATTGCCGGGGTAATAAGGTCTTCGGTTGATACCAAGCTCATTTTTTCCTTTATTGTACGTTCCAATCTGAGTAAGCCATCGCGAAACGCTGTCTGGCTTACTAATTCACCAACCCGTCGAACTCTTCTATTGGCAAGATGGTCTATGTCGTCAACTTTTCCTTTGCCATTTTGTAGATTAATTAGATATTTGACTGCCATTATTAAGTCATCACGCGTTAGGAACTGCTGATCTGAGTCTAATCCAAACTTTTTGTTAAGTTTATACCTACCAACTTGCCCCAAATCATACCTACGCGAATTGAAAAACAGATCAAAGATTAGTTTTTGAGCATTATCCAACACTATTGGTTCTCCAGGTCTAAGCTTTTTGTAAATCTCGATTAAAGCTTCTTCTGTAGTTTTTGTGGTGTCCTTTGCTAATGTAGCATCAATGAATTTGTGGTTTTCATCTACATCGACGACACCAAAGAGTGATCTAATTTGTTCATCTGAAGATATTCCCATAGCCCTAAGAAGTGTGGAGGCGACAAATTTTCTCCTGCGATCTATTCTTACTGAGATTACATCGTTTCTAGACACTTCAAATTCTAACCAAGTGCCTCGAATGGGTCGCAATTCAGCATTGTGAAGTACTCGTCCCGATGCAGCATCTAATTCTGCTCCAAAATACGCTCCAGGGGAGCGTACAATTTGGTTTATGATTGCTCTCTCAACACCGTTAATAACAAATGTGCCTCTGTCAGTCATCTGGGGAAGATCACCCAAAAATACCTCGCCAGATGTACTTTTTCCGGTCTGAAGATTAGTCAGCTTGGCTTGTACACGCAGTGCGGAAGAATATGTAAGACCTTTCTTAAGGGCTTGATGAGGAGTTATTGTAGGTTTTTCGATGGAATGATCCATGAACTCCAACGTCCAATTTTTTCCTGTAAAATCTTCCACTGGAATTATTTCTTTTAAGCTTGACTTAATGCCTACATCCAAGAACCACTGCCAAGATTCTTTCTGAAGTTGGTTTAGATTAAGTTCGGGGATATTCGGATAAGATTTTCCCCAATAGATTCGGCTATTTTTTGGCATCAGGTGAGTTTTTGGAAAACAAAAAGGCGCTGGGGGCGCAAAAAATCTCGGCTAGCTTTAAGCCTAGACAATTTGGGGTATTTATATCAGGGCCTTAGATATTTGTCAATGTTAAGGTTGTGTTCAGTTAAGGTTTGTGCGTAATAAGTCACACCATCGTTACCAGTAATGTAAAACCAATAAGGAGTAATTACCGAGTTTCTGACTGCATTTATAGATTCAAGTCCTGGATTACAGATTGGTGTTGGTGGTAATCCAGGATGCTGATACGTGTTGTAGCTTGAAGGAAAACTTGTGTCGGTTACAGGTTGCCACCAATCGCAGGTTAAATAGCTACGGGCACATTTTGTTGAATCTATTGCGTATTGAATTGTTGCGTCAATTTGGAGTGGCCAGGAAGAAAGAAGCCTTTTTTTAATGATTCCAGCCACGATTGGTCTATCAGTGTTATTGTTGGTTTCTCTTTCCACAAGTGAGGCTAGAATTAGAATCTGTTTATCATCTAAATCTGAGTTAGATATGGGAGAGGACTCTTGAAATCTGAAATTAGTTTTTTGTAAAAAGGTTTTTTTTAGCATGTTTATAACGTCTGTTGTGGTTGCTTCAGGCGAAATTAGATACGTGTCGGGGTAAAGTTGGCCTTCCAGTGTTGCTGTTTTGTCAATGAATTCTTGTGCATTGAACTCGGATGTGTCCTGATTCAATGTCACAGACATGCGAACAGCGATCTGCTCTCTTCTCCATCCTTCTGGAATTGTAATCCGTATACTTTTCGGCCCAATAAAAAGTTGTGACAATATTTGAGTCAACGACAAACTAGGATCAAGATTATATATTCCTGGAGATAATTTGGTTTCTTGATTTGATAGCTTCAAGTAAATCCTTGCAGCTAAAGCGGACTTAATAATTTTAGTTTTTTCCAATCTGGATAAGATTGATCCTGCTGCTTCGTCTTCGCTTATGGTAAATGCTATTGGAGCAGTAGATATAGAGGAAAATGACTTCAGGTTTTCTGTATACCACACACAGCAAATAGCACTAAAAAATAAAGTTATAAGAAGGAATACGAAAACTAATTTTATCTTTTTCTGAAACACTTGTCTCAAACCTCTTCAAAAAGTGCGCGGCGATATTTTCCGGTAGTTGATTCTTTAATAAATATCCTTCCACATTTATTACATGTTATGCGTTCACCAACTGAATGTTTCTCTTTCTTACCATCAGAAAGATCATTACCACAACCAACGCACCTACCCTGAGAAAGTAGCCAAGCTTGGACAGGAGCTATTACATTCTTAAACATACTGAATACTTTACATTCCGAGAGGTAGTGAGTCAAGCCAAGATTGAAGAATTATTGCTGCGGCGACTGAATGTTCTCTTGTTTTCCTGCGTTTTGGCGAAGAATGCATGAGTGCATTAATTGCATCATGGGTTGTAAGAGTCTCATCCTGAAATATTATTTTCTGTTTAGAAAGTGAAGAAACATTTTGCAAATTGATAATAAATTTATGGATTTCCTTATCAATTGAATCCTGAGATAAACCCACAACTAATGTGGCAATGTTGTATTGAAAAACTATTTTAGGCAGCAGGAGAGTTGCCCGAGAAGTGGGAATTGTCGAGAGTGGTTCTGCTAATGGCCCCGTGGCCAAGGCGATTCCAATTTTTGCGCGACCGTAATCTATCCCCAGAGCTGGCAACATATGTATGAATTATACCTAAGATCTATGACTTCAGTTTATCAACTCTGCTTTAATCACTAATCTATGCCAATAAGTACCTAAAGGAACACATGTTATTAAGGTAAGTTCGTGTGTGCTGAAGTCTTGAGATAAAACTTCTATTCGATCAGGTTCGACTTCGGATATTTTTTTAACAGAATAGGAGTATTTTATTCCATCAAACCTTATATTCACAGTATCCCCTACTGTGATTTTTGTAAGTGGATTAAAAATAGTTAGGGGGTCTTTCGGTCGGAAAAATTGAGGCAGCGCAGAATGTCCAAAAATTACTGTGTTACCATACTCACCAGGAAGTGCCGTGCCGGGATAGTGAATAGCATTTTTTTTCAGATTTGATCCGTTGACTTCGACCGGAATGTCAATTAGTTCTTTTTCCGGAACTGACAATGAAAAATGCGTGATTTTTGTGATGGCAGGCGACGGAAGCGGCACTGTTTTTATAAACCAAGAAGCGGCGTCGGAAAGATTTTCAGGATCTGTAGATGAACCAATTACAATCGGCATGGGAAAAACTCTAGAGGTCGAAGGGTCGATTAATTCTCGTGTGGGGTCTAGAAAAAAATTAAGTGTGGTATTTAACAACGGAGATAGGACTATCCAAAGACAAATCATTCCAATTGCAACCAATATAAACGGTAGTGTTTTTTTTGTTTTATTATTGGGTTTAATCTGTAGTAGTTGTAGAAAGGCGGATATTCTGTTCAACATGAGGAAGAATTTTAATCCACGAGAGTAACTTGGGCAAAATGGAAATTTCTACATTTGACACATTGGGTAGAGATTTAAGGTATATTTCTGCTTCAGATTGACCTTTTCCTGAGATTCGTTTTAGGACAGGATTTTCATCAATAATTGGAAGTAGTTCTGTTGCAGCATCAACTGAAATCCTATATTTTTGCCCATCTATTCCTAAAACTTCAAATTTATAATCGATTTCTTTTGACTGAGTGAATCCATTTGGTATGACTGAAGAAATCTGTTCGGAAATGATTTTGTCCAGATTATCATTAGTGATGCTTAAGGCAGTTGCTTTAAGTAGTAAAGTAAGAGTTACTGTATCTGACACTTCGTCTACCTGATGATTAGAGTTTTCGGATTGGTTTTTGAATGTGATTGATTGAGGAATTATGAGAGACCCTGAACTATTATCAGAAAGGAGTTGTTTTTGGGATTGTTCTGATAATTCAACAACTAGTTGTGATCGTAGCTCTGCAATGTCTTTGCTTGAGACAGTTTGAACCTGACGACTAGTTCCACCTGAAAACGCTGATTCGTTTCGCGCAACATAGTCTAGAGAGGAAAATGAACCTATTCTAAATTGCGTACCGGCAGATAAATTACTGTCGCTACCTATGGCAGAAGCAGTAATTTTGACAGAGGCTTTTCCAGGTTGATAGGAATTTGGGTCTGCTGTCCCTGAAGCGGAGGCAACATTAACAACCGTGTCTAATGTGAATTTAAGCCCTGATGGAGAAGCAATTGTTGTTCCCGCAGGAAAAGTCCTTGGTGAAGCTGTGCCATTGATGATTGATACTTCTCCTATTGCTTTATCACCAATAATTTTTGATCCACTGGTCGACTTTGACTTTTCTCCAGGAACTTCAATAGTTCTTTCTGATGCTGGCAAAGTGTTTGATGCATAGTCGGGTGAGTCTATTTGAGGATCAATTTGAAGTTCTAGTTTGTGGCTTAACGGCTGCGGAGATATTGTAATCAAAATGTCTGCCTTTAATTGAAACCAAAAGTACCAAAAAACCAGGCTACTTATGATTAAAAATACAATTATGAAAAAAAGAGGTTTGGAAGAAAGTTTCAGTCTAAAAGGTATTACTTTTGGTAAGTGGAAATTTCTTTTGGGACTTGGATGTGGACTTTGTTTTTTTTCCTCTTCCAGATTGGTCTCTTCTATATTGGTGGGTCCTTCATCGGCTTGTTTTGCGTTCTCCTGTGAAATTGCGACGTCGACATCTGAAAAGAAACCCAGCTCTTCAGGCGACACGTTGGAATCAGGTCCAGATTGTAATTCGGAATTTTGTTGAGGGGTTTCCTTTATTAAACCTATGGACTTGGCAACTTCGTCCCCACCGGCTTGACTAATGGCTTTAATTGAAAAATCTGGGTGGAGTATTTCAATTTTAGGAAAATGCAAAAATGGCAATTTGTACTGAGGTGACTGCCAAGCAAAAGTGAGCATTTCCTGTTTAATATCTTCCAGATTTCTGCCTGAATCGTAAAGAAGAATTCGAGAGGGTAACATATTTTCCCCCATAAACCGAGAAAGGCCTTCAGCTACATCCAAAGCAATATTTTCACTTCTACGGCCTTGTTCAGATGTATCAATTTTTCCTAAACGAGACACTGTTATCTCTAAAAATTCATTCCTTATCCCTACAATTACCGATGTGGGCGGAACTCCTTCAGTTTGATGTAAGTATCTAACAAGAGCTTGAGGGATAATTACAAAGCCTACTGCCTTGAGCGAGAGTTCTTTTGTAAGTGTTCTAAGAATTTTAAGTCTTTCGGGAGCAATTTTGTCTTCAGATACCCAGTCTGGGGGTAAACCAAGTATCATTTTTTCCGGTTGGATTTTCCCTGAAGGGTCAATTTTTTGAGTTGCGTCAGAAAGTGATTCGTCGCAGGCTGCGACTAAACTTTCAGTGTTATTGCCATCCCATGACGTAGCACGACCAACAGACAATACTTGAATTTTCCCATTTATCACTGACCAAATTGAAGTTTTGACAGACTCTGA
>Ga0172379_10004428_pt1 | contig 20786 bp, 24 predicted proteins | sample GrowelOW334metaG_FD_119756 | JGI IMG/M metagenome (GOLD analysis project Ga0172379, IMG submission 119756) | Groundwater microbial communities from an aquifer near a municipal landfill in Southern Ontario, Canada - Groundwater well OW334 metaG | ecosystem: Environmental > Aquatic > Deep...
ATCCACTGCTTGTTGTCTTTTTTTTCCTTCCACATCCCCCATCCAATTAGTCCCACCCCCACTGGTCCCAAAAGATTCCATCCGGCCAATAAAGCGTTGCGGATAACCCTTCCTCCCCAAACAATCACTCCTCCCTGGGCCGAAACAAAACTTGTCGCAAATCTAGTGTACTTTTCCCATACCACTGATATCGACCCCAATAACACCCAATCAACCGCTCCTGCGATAATCCCCATCCCCACCCCCCACTCTATTACTTCTCTCCAACTTAGTTCTCTCTTCCACTTCCAGAAAAGTATTAAAGGCAGCCAAAACATCCAATTCCCAATCGAAACCAGTTGCCCCAGCCCAGCCAAGATCCCTGAGATCCAAAGCCATTTCTTCTGCCGTAACTTAAAATACTTGACCATCATCCAAATCATCCCAACCTGAAACATTAGTAATATTCCCTCATACATAATATTGGTACTGATTACCATCATTCCTGGGAGTAACAACAGCACTAATCCACTCCACCTAGATCCCCCCATTTCTTTGACTATTCCATTCCACCCGATCACCATTACCAATCCTGCCAGCAAACTTAGCGTTGCCAAGACTACCGCTCCGGATAAACCCGTCGCTTCTCCCAAAATTCCTCCCGCTAGCAAGTAAAATGTGTGGACCGGCTGATGACTCTCGATAGTTGCCGCAATCACTCCCACCTCTTTTGCCTGCTCAACAATTCTCACATACTCAAACGAGTCATAATATACGGGTCTAAGCTGCCAACAAACTAACCTTGTTACCAAATAAACTACAATCAATACTAATCCCTGTCTTTTCACTCCCTCGATTTTACACTTCCAAATCCCTAAAGATAGTTAATGCTTAACCACTGACTTCTTCTGCTTTAAAACCTCATCAATCAAAAATAACTGATTTTTCCTAAGGAGGGGTAGCTTATCGAGCGCAAAAAAACCATACTCTGACACCTCGTGTGTAGGCACAAACTCTCCCCCAATTAAAACGCCGGTATAACACAAGTCCAATCTCGCAGTCTCGCGGTCAGTCCGCGTCTTTAGCGACTCATCTATGCTCACAACTAGTCCAGACTCCTCTTTGATCTCTCTCTCCAACGCTTCGCGCGGGTGCTCCCCTGCCTTCAAATAGCCACCGGGGAGACTCCAGGCATGTGATCTGTAAGTATGTTTAAATAGCAGCACTTCTTTTTTGTCATTCAGAATAATTCCTGTCACTCCCACCAAAAATTTATCTTGGAAAAAACGCATTACCAACAGCTGAACACCTTTTGAAAAATGCAATGCCTTATAAATTTTCCCTAATAATTTCTTCACAAAGCGTTAGGATCTTCAGGTTCACTCTTAGGATCATGTTTTAATTTCTCGTTTTCCAACTCCAACTGATGTACTCGTTTCGTCAGTTCAAGTATTTCATCTTTACTGTTTTTGATTTCTTTCTCTCTACTTCGGAGCTTAAAAGAAGTTGAAATAGAGTGGACTAAATAAACCAGATAAGATAGCACTAGACTAATTACAAACGAACCCACAATTACATAAAATAGCGGAATATTTGTTAGAGTGTACACTCCCAAATTTACTGACACTGGCACAAAATTATATCTCGAGATATAAACCAGCCCCGTACCTACAATCAAAAGTAAAATCAAAACCAACATAATTATCTATCTTAATGATTTAATACCGCAAGTATACGCTCTTTATGTCCGCCGAGATTCCAATTATCTTGTATTCTCGAGGGAAAATAGAAATTCTTAGAAATTACTCAAATCCTAAATCAGGCCGGAAAAAAGCAAAACCAACACAACGGCGGTGATCGGCGCAAAAAAGGTATCTGGCTTATCTCTCAAGGGTTGCGTCACGAAGGTCATCACCGAGACCACCAGAATGATATAAGCCAAAGCACTCAGGGCATTGATAAGTAGATTATCACCCAAACGTGCAACTTAGTTATTGCTTGATATTTGGCACCTAACGAACTATACTCATAGTCAACAATGTTAAATATTAACAATCAAGAATTACTTGCTCAGGAAGCTTTAACAATACTTGAAACAGTAAGGGATTCCTTTTTATTACTGGATGAAAAATTACAAGTAGTTTTTGCCAACAAATCCTTTTTTTCCACTTTTAAAGTTACGGAAGAAGATACTCTCGGGAAAAAAATTTACGAAATAGGTAACGGACAATGGGACATTCCAGATTTAAAAGTATTTATTGAAGAAACACTGTCAAAAAATAAGGAATTTTTCGATTATAAAGTAACCCACACATTCCCTACAATCGGCAAAAAGGTAATGTTAGTTAACGGTGCGATTGTACAACGTAACTACAATTTAACCCTCCTTGTTATTTCCGATATTACTGACCGAGAAAATGCCCACATTGTCCTATTAGAATCTATAGATTCTTTAAATAAAATGAGTTCCTTAATTACCGGAAGAGAATTAAAAATGGTAGAACTAAAAGAAGAAATTGCTAGATTAAATAAAATAATCTCCGATGCCCTCCCAAAGACCTAATATCCTATTGGCACCTTCCTTTATCTTCCTTGCAAATAGAAACTAGATCGAATCTTCTCATTTACTTCATCAAAACCAGAAAGATGAATCATGTGTTCGAGCTCGTTTGGATAATCGGCATAATTTTTTACAAATTCTTCTGAATTCTTTTGGCATTCAAATGGATTTGTGTCACGGTACTCCTTGCTTACAATTAAATCTTCACGGGATTTCACACCCCTTTTTTGGTATTTAGCAAAAACTTGGTCCTGCATAGCGGCAAAATAAGATATATAGCTTGTCTTAGTTATCGCAACCTGGTCAATAGCCAAATCAAAACTCTGATTGGCATGGACCAAACCCACTTTCTGGCCTGCCACAACCCTTACGCCTCCCCTTATTCCACTAAGCGGAGCGACGTGCATCAAACGGATTAATATTTTTGGTTGGGAATCTGGAATAATAAAAATATCATATCCCATTGGAACTTTTTTATTATAATCAACTTTAAATATTTTTCCGTCAACCGGACTGAAAATTGTCACATCTTCCCCTTCTACTGGCATTGGCCATACCGAACTTTTTGAACCCATTTTATAGTTTGGCTTTTCTGGATCCATCGATGAAAAATAATGCTTCATGCTTCGACAAGTTTCGTCTGAATGGACAGAATAATCATGTCCAACTCCCGATCTAAACTTGGAAATCGAATACACTTTCTCAAGTTCTACAAAATCCGCTTGGATAAATTTGGGTGGATTATCACCATCGATTACCTGGTAAAGCGATATCGGAGTAAAAAATTGAATAAATATTAGCCCAACCACCATTATTCCTACAAAAACACATACCACCAATCTAACCCGCTTCCACATACATCCAGCATAGCAAAGTTTAATAAAGATGGCTCAAGAATCATATCTCCAATATAATCACCCGACTATCTTGCTCCAAATCTAAATCCGGCCGGAAAAAAGCAAAACCAACACAACAGCGGTGATCGGCGCAAAAAAAGAATTGTTTAAACCTTATCTTTCATAATTATAATATTTGGTAAAAGTTTCCGCCGTCCCGCAAGGACCAGGTTGGTACTCCAACTTCAGATGTCTATCATCAACCAGTTCTGTTAATATTTTTCCTTCTCGGAAATTATAACAATAGACTTTTCCATCCGCCTTGACCTCACTTGGTTCTCGATCAATTGTCCCTATATGTTTTGGCAAAAACTGAACTTGATCAGCTCGCCCGCCGGTGATTTCGCCTGCATTTCCAATCTGGGCATATGTCGGATCAATATTCGAGTGTAAAAATGAAAACTGTCTACTGTCGTCTGGATTATTCTTATCTTTTCTGTTTTTCCACCCCTCTCCAAACCACATTCCCTGAACTGTCCCCGCGATATTCTGATTGACGGTCCCACAGATGGGCTCAATGACTCTGGGAACAAATGTTGATTTATTGTTATTTTTTGGGTCAATGCCACCCAACTTAGCGTAAAACTGTTGTTTTATTGTTCCGGTATACAAATCAAAAGTACACATAATATGGGCATAGCGATCATCATCATAGAAAGTCCAATCGATATTACTTGGTGACGGTTGGTTATAATTAGCCGCCCAAATTTCAAAGGGAAAAGACATTATGCCGTTTTTTGTTTCGTTTTGCGTGTACCCCAGCAAATCACCGGCTTTAACCTGGATATTGGCATGGAAATAGCACTGACCTTCGGTAAAATCATGGCCTGATTTGTTAATGTCATATTTGCAGCCATTGTCGTTCTTGGGCCAATTGTCTTTGAGAATGCTTGAGGCTTCGGTCAAATTTGCGAATGTTAGCTTAAGCCCTTGGCAAATCTCAATATCCAAAGCAATCCATCGATCCTCATATTTACCTGTTTTTTCGTTTTTTGCCAAAACAACAACCAAATCGGTAATCCATCCATCCGCCGGAGCATAAACCGGAACTGGCTCCTCAGTATCAGAAGAAAAATAGTTATGATCCACCGGGGAAGTATGGCCTGGAGGATTTAAGTTCCCCAACGGGGTGATACTGGTAATACTGGCTAGGTCAATTAGGGGTGCCGTCAAAACACCAACAAGATTATCCGGACATTTGGGATATCTTGATAATGGGTTATCCGCCGATGGTGGTCTAGTTTTTAAAAATACTCCTAGAGCAAGCAAAAGAACTATTAAAAGAAAAGCAATGCGATATTTCTTCATTTTTCTTTTACTCCTCCCATCGATTCAATATTACAATAATCGATTAAACCAATTTTATACTTTTTTTAGTTTTTGATCGTTTATTAAGGATCGATCGTATCGAAGGACTTATTGGCTTATCCTTGCGGTGAATACATCCAATCCAGCAGCAAGGGCGGCGTATCCCCTCCTTAAGTTCACTAATAACCCTCTTAACGTGTTCCTTTCTCGTCTCCTCCCTCTTGACGAAGGTCACCCAGCATATCCATTCATTGCGAGCAAGCGGAGTAAGATCCTCCCACTTCTCCAGTGCTTTGGGATCAGAAATTAATGCCACATACAAATCCTCAGGAACTTTGTGCACCACGCCCCCAGAAACATCCTTTTTAGTCATAGGAACATTGTAACAAATACTCTCCAACCGTCTCTGCCAAGTTAAATTTGCAAAATCAGGACTTTATACCCATAAATTTAGTACATTAAGCGCCATCTGGCTCCCAATTCTTGATCTAACACGAACTATATTGGAGTGTATTTGAAATTCACGTCGCGTTGTTCGATGGGAAGTTGATAACCATCAATTTCGAAAGGATAGGCAAGCACTCCGCTGGGAAAATTGGCATCAGGGCTATAACTTTTCCAATAGAAGAACGAGCCGGGCTGAACAAGGTGAAGATGTACGTCCCCATTCCGAATGTTCGGATTTACTGATGTACCCGGTACATCGAAGTAAAAGTCAGCAAAAGAGTGGGTACCGGCACTACCCGGTGCCGGTACAGTGCCAGCAAATCCAATTAATTCCCCACGTTTTACCTTGTATCCGATTAGAGCACCGTATGAAGCTGCATTGCCCATGGGCGCAACCGTATAGTTACCGTCCCAAAATATTTGGAGTCCCTCGGCTGGCGGCACCATCAGATCGTTACTTGCCCTTTGGGTGTGTTTGGTCAATAGAGGCGAGGTTAATAGATGATATACAGTCATATACACTCCCGGCCAATCAGGGTTTGCAGACTTGAAAAATAATTTCACATCATCGGAATGGGCAGCTGTTCCTCCTGACACAATCTGAGTACTAGTATCCCGAAAGCCAACTAGCTCCATATCGAACGGTGCAAGTACTGGTGAACCAGCTTTATAGGCTTCAAAGCCCATGCCGGGCTTATATTGGTAAGGTTTCCAACCTGGATGACCACCAACCTTTGGACCCAGTGTAATTATGTCGGGGTCAGCACCCGTACCATATAACTCCATATGAGTATTAATACCATTCATACTGGGCGGTGGTGAGGTTATTGCAGATGCGCTTGTTGTAGGCACGCCTCGAATAGGTATCACGGTTGGGGTCAAGGTTGGAACTGGAGTAGAAGTCGTAACTATAACAGAATTTTTTGCTAACAGATATCCGCCCTTCCCAACAATGATCAAGATAATAATTATGAATAAAATCACCTTCCATTGATTGTTTGGGCTGGAAACTTCGATAATTGGCTGTGGTTTTAGTTGAATTACTGGAGTATCTGTCTGAGTCGGTTGAAGTGGAACATTAAGATCCATAAATTAATCCTTACAGAAAGCAATGGGGGTGTCAATTATGAAGCTGGATTGCCCCCCATCGTGGATGATGTTCTAACTAGTCTAGTAGTAAACAGTTAACAAAAATCCTTACCCCGTGCACAATCCCATTTTCAAAAGCACACAATTACCCCCAACAAATTGAGAGCATCCTACAGCCGCAATCATTATAGCTAGATCATCTGGCAGTTCTCCTCCAGAGGCCTTTATTTTATCTACCACTTCATCAGAATGTCCCATCAAATAGTCTTCATCAAAACGAAATGTCACACCCTGTGAACAGGTGGCGGTATCAGGAGCATGTCCCATCCGAATATCTTCAATTTGTACTTTCATGATCAGAATTATACTAAATTAAGCAATGTAGTCAACTATAGGACTATTGCTCCCCTAGGTTCGTACACCTTATCACATATACATATGTCGATAACGACATCAGCCAGAAATAGATGGTCGAATTATGGTATAGTCTTCGCGATGAATATCGAACGGCCCAAAAGAGGCTATTACGATCAACAAACTTGGTTAAATCCCTCTGTAGCTGAAAGTCAGGCCAGGTACTGTTTTGCAGCTAAGGAGATTGCTCCTCCACTTACGAATGGATTAAATTTAATTGGAGACATGGCATGTGGTATTGGTGAATCAACCAGCTTTCTTGAAAATAGATTAAAAAATATTGAACACCGGGACATTAGAATGATCGGTGTCGACATAGACACAGACTCAGTAAAAGCAGCAAATAATAGAAATCTTAAAAATCATCGTTATATTAAAACAGATCTAGGAAAAGCTGGATTGAAATCAACAATTTCAACAATTAATAACGGAGAAGCTGATTTTGATGGTATCGCTTGTATTGAAACTATTGAGCATATTACTCCCACAGATGCGGTGAATATCTTATTATCCAATCTAAATGCCCTTCTTATAAATAAAGGTGGAACTCTTGTAATATCAACTCCAAATCGAAGATTTTTTGCCAATGAAAGATATCGACCCTATTCAATATTTCATACACAGGAATTTAATATAGATGAATTTGGTGAAGTTTTGGATACAGCTAAGTTCGACTTTAAAATATATTCTCAGAGACCGGTTTCTTCTAGATTGGTCCAAGCATTTAATGGTCTTAGAGAATTAGCTGATAAAATACCCAAATATCGCAGACTAATTGGGAAGATCATCAGTATGAGTACCAATGCAGGCAATTTGAATCCAAATGTTGTTGAGTGGAATGACAATGGAAGATACGAACCGAAGTATTTAGTTGCCGTTTGTCGACCGCGATAGTTATAAATTTACATCTATCCTCACTCCTTACTACCCTCTTCAGTCAAACTCTCTTCACCTCAAAATTATCTGTCTCCAGTAGCTACAACACCTTTCGGCAAGATTAGTTCCACCTCGTGGATGCGTTCCGAACTTATTTTACCCCCCAATCTACCGACAATTTCCTCTACTTACCCACTCTTGTATAAAGGCTTACCTTGCAAACTCGCGTAACAATGTAACCCCCAACTGTACGCCCACATCACCACTCGCCACCTCTTTTATCAACTCCACATCATCTTTCATATCTAAACCACCAACCGCCAACACTCTCCCTCCATATTCATTGAATCTGGCGGGTACTGCCCCAAGAATATTCGAGTGAAACTGTCTAAGCTCATCCCCAACCATCCCCGATGGCTTACCAGTTATCGTGACACACTTAGCTTTTGCTGCCACAATATCAAATTTTGCAGGATCTAATCCTGCACCGACAGTTTGAGCAGCCACAACGACTGGTCCTGGATGCATCTCACTGGCAAGTTGTGAATAATAATAAGGTAGTGCAATCATAGCTATCCCAGAGGACTCTGGAGAGAGTGCCGCTAATCTAGGCTGTAGTAACTCGTAACAGGCATGCATCCATTTTCCAGCTTCCAACATTTTGGGCATATGACCTCTATCTACCATCGCAATAGCCGCCTCAGAGTATTTAGCCATTGAAAGTGGATCAACCCCCTTCGCAACCGCCGAAACTGTCAGCCCAGTTTTTGGGTCAATCGCAAACCCCGCCATAGTGTCAAACGCATATCCAACACCATAACTAGTTGCGGTTCGCTCAAATTGATCTAGCTTGCCTTCCTGTTGGTGGGCACTTCTACCCGCCGATGCCTTTGCATATCTAGCCTGCAGAATTGCTGCTTTCCTTAAATCTCTAATCTGCGAATAATATGGATATTCATCGCGACCAAAACCATCGTTATCTGGGGTTCTCACTGATAATGGCATATCAAAAGCGAAGCCATCAGTTACCCACACAAGAGCATTCTTCACTCCGTCCGCATGTAACATTTCAACCACACCATTCGCTAGTTTTCCAGCTGTTTCATTGACTCTAGACAAATCTCTCTCTGACATGCCTGGTATTATATCGTTTTATCTCGATAAATCAACTATAGGACTCAGATTCATTTCGCCAGTATAAATTCTTCATCTTTCTCTGGCGGCTCCCAATATTTTAAATAGTCATCAAACATCTCTTTACTTATCTCAAATGAGTCTTCTGGTAGAATCTTGCTTCGGTCAACGGTCCTTTCTCTCATTTTTTTCACAGGACATTCGACATAATACAGAATTGGTTTTGCTCCTAATTCTAGTATCTTCTTTTTCATGTCATCCCTTTGTGATTTAACCCAAAACCCCTCATCGAGAATGACATCCACCCCCTTCTCTATCAACTGAAATGCAAAATCTCTCGCCAGCGTAGTAACTTTTGCATCAATTTCTGCATAATCTTCTCTTGCTGGTGCTGAGTTACCAAAAATTCTAACCAGCCACTCGTCCTTTGTAATTCGAATAGCACTAGTTTCTTTTTCCAGCTTTCTCGAAAATGTCGTCTTACCCGCACCAATAAATCCGCAAATAATATAAACCGTTGGCTTGTAGAGTTTAATTTTCCCCATGAGAATAGTTTAACATCAATAAAAACAGCGAAATATCTCATCTATATCAAAGCTCCCCATTCCTGATCTTACGCGAACTATGGGCGAGCTAGTCTTCGTAATACCCCATGATCTGCGTCCAACTCAACCTCTTCTCCATCTTGTATAGAAAATCTTGCCATCACAGTCCCCATAATCGAGGGCAACTTAAGCGCATTCGCATATACAACAGCATGTGACGTTAGCGAATCCTCATCCACCACAAATCCCCCAACACGATACAAAGAGGATAAGTAGTCAGGAGTAGCCTGCGAAGTAACAAGAATGTCTCCTTTCCCGACTTTCTCAAGGTCGCTTACGTCAAACACAACTCTCGCTTTGCCGGTTACTTTTCCTGAATATATTTGTTTCCCCACATATTCTCTGACATTAAGCACCATACTTGCCGACTCCAACACCCGTACAACCCCCTCAAACGCATCCACCTCGACCATCATTCCATCGTTTAAAACCCTTGTTGCTATGTGAGTACCCACAATACAAGGAATTCCAAACTCGCGCGATACGATTGCCGCATGACACGTCACGCCTCCCTCATCAGTTACGATAGCAACTACCTTACGCATTGCTATCGTGTAGTCTGGCGTCGTCATTTGTGCCACTAATACGTCACCCTTCTCAACTTTATTCAATTCTCCAAGATTTCTGACTACTTTAACTCTCCCACGCACTTTTCCGAGCGAAGCTGCCATGCCCGTAAACGTTTGACTTACCGCTGGCGTCGCCTGGACAATTCTATATCGTTCTATTGCCTCAGCAATTGCTTTTGGTCCCGCATAAACTTTAGTTATTCCCCCAACCATCAACAGTCCCAAACCGTTACTCCGTCTTTGAGTTTCCTCACGCAACAACCCATCATTTTTACCTTCTAAAAGCATATTTAGTCCCCGATCCAACTCTTCAAAACTAAGCGATGTCACTTCCAAAAACGTCAGCTTCAAACGAGCTCCCACCTCTTTTAGCAAGGGTACGCTATAAAAATGCGATTGACAGAGAATGTTTTTCCGATACGTACGAAGAAAAATATACTCCTGCAAAAACCATATTTGGTCTCGTAAGACTTTATCCGCCCCTACTCTACTTAAAACTGCGTTCAGCTTGGTTTTCCGCTCCCCCTCACTATTGGCTAGTGACTTGTATGCCTCTTCTGGATTCGTATCTTTACTCAAAATACCAAGTATTTCTTGTCTAAAACTTTCTCTAGTCAGAGGTTGTGAATGAATATCCCACATCGATAACCATTGAAAACGTTGCCAATGATCAGTAAGTTGACAATCAAAATCGCTGTCAAATCCGTTCTTTCTAGCATACGTCGCAAGTTTCAAAGCATTCTCAACCTCATCGTCGGTGACATATACAGGTGACAAAACAACTTCTAGCGCATCTGAGTCAGTAATTTGTTCTCGAATCCTTCCTTCAAAATAGCGTTCAATAGCGTGGGGTGCGGTGAGATGCGGGAACAAATTAAGATAAGTAGCTGAATATAATCGTAACTGGCTCAATAGTTGACGATCAGACAGCGTCGACAGGTCAATCGTCGCAACGTTTCTCGATACAGTTAACAGATCGCTCGCTGTTTGCCTACACCTGTCGATATCCCGTTGTGCGAACAATGGGTCCTTATCAAGGAGATCAGCTATTGCCTTGCCTAGCGCCATCAGCTCTTCTTGACGGTAGTACACACCACCAGTCAGTCCGTTGTACCAGTATGTCGGCACAGCCACGCCATACAAATTTGGTAATAGTCGGGTGTTCGACAAACACGCAGACATATTAAACGCGAGTGATGTTAATCTATTTACCAACTTCACCCAAGTCTCATCCGACTCTAAACGGGACTCTCCTGACAACAAATTAACTTTATCGCTTATTTTGTAGAACAACTTACGACCCACCTTCTCCTGCACCACCAACTTTTGCTCACTGAGATTTTTTAGGGCTTGCTGTACCGAATTTGGATATCTTCCTGTCAGACGTATAAGCTCATTTACGTAGAACGACTTCCTGGGAGATCCTGCTAGAAGTTTGAATATCTGCTGAGAAGCCGTTGCTAGTGGAGAACCCATTTGGAACAATTATACAATATATTGTATGATAATCAATTCAATGATCTGTATATCTATATCAAAGTATATCAATGCTCCCCCGGTAGGGCTCGAACCTACGACATCCTCCTTACAGTTACTCCACAAGTTTCTTTGTGGCCTGGACTATCTCATTCTCCTCATTTATAAAATAGAGGGGATCGGGTATATAGTCTCTACACGTTTATTCGACTTACGCCGAAATTTAGCTCGGGATTCCCCTTCCATACTCGCGCATGGTGGTGGGATTTCCCGAATTAGCCCGATTTTCCAAAAAGCATTACTGCTAATCGCTGCCTTACTCGACAGGGAGGCGCTCTACCGACTGAGCTACAGGGGATCGGTTATTCACTTTTTAACTCAACTGATTATACCATCTGGGTGAGCTTTTGAAGATCTACTACTCCGGCATGAATCTCGCGGTGACAATTTGCACACACCAATACACATTTATCAATTTCCTCTTTAATCCGCGACCAACTCCTCGTTAAACCCCTGCTCGACAAATCAAAAGACTTACTTCCCTCACCAATATGATGAAAGTCTAGAGCTCCAATACATTTGCAATAACCACATATCTGACATTTACCACCCTTCAGTTCTACTCCCATCCTCTTAAGCTTACGCCTTCTCTCTGACACGAAATGTGATAAATAGCCTGGTCTATCAGCATATCTCCGCTTTTCAATTCTACTCATATATATACCGTACAATACCCGAATATATATGTCAAACACATTTCCGAACACCTAGTATTCATGCTAAACTAGCCCTATCTACCAGTAAAAATAGGAGGTTATATGATGGGTAATTGGAACAATTGGAACAACCTGATGAATTGGGATCAACCCGGATTTAGAACCGGCTTCACCCTTCTCGCGATCTGGAGTCTCGTTTGGCAGGGTGTTGCTCTCTGGAAAGCCGCCAGAAATGACGAACGCTATTGGTTCCTCGCTCTCCTTTTGATCCATACCGCCGGTATTCTCGACATCCTCTACCTTTTTGTCTTTGCCAAAAACAAACTTGTTCTTGTCAGTACTCCGCCCAAAAGCAAAAAGTAAATGTCCTCCGCTGGCACTGTTTCCGACTTAGTGTCTCGCTTTGCTTCTCTTCCTGATCTTCATCAGTCTCCCTCCTATGCTCGCCTTATGCGTCAAATTGGCTGGTCTTCGGTGGGTAAGCCTGGCTCTCTCATCTACTATCGCTCTTTAGGTCCTTTAACTGTCGCCAAACTTCAGCGCCCCCGCCAAATTGATCCAGAGTTTATCCACCACTTTCGTCGCCACTACCATCCCCTGACTACCTATATCGAATCCTCTCTCGCCCAAACCTACTCCCATGGTTTTGTTGCCGAACCCTTTGCTCACAGTACTACCAGCCTCCTAGATTTGACTCTCACCCCCGCACAACTTCTCTCCTCTTTCTCCCAAAAAACCCGCTACAACATTACCCACTCTCTCAAACAGAATCTCCTCCAAATTACTTCCACTCCCCTCAACAAACTTACCTCCTCCCAACTATCTGACTTCTTCTCTCTCCATTCTGAATGGAGCCGCCGCCGCCACGTCATTGGTTACCCCCCTTCCCTCCTCCGAGCTGTTTTTTCCTCTTTCTCGACCCACGGGACCCTTCACCTTGCCTATTTAAACCATATTCCAGTCGGCACTCTTCTCATCCTCACAAGTGGCCAGGTCGCTACCTACTACGCCGCCTTTGCCACCCCCCTTGGCTATCACCATTTTGCCCCCACTCTCTTGACCTGGACCGCTCTCCTTTCTGCTCAGGATTCCACTCACTCCATCTTCGATTTTGGCGGGATTTTTGATCCCCGCTACCCCCGCATGTACAAAAAATGGGCTGGTTTCACCAAATTTAAATCCGGCTTCCACCCCGCTGTCGTCTCCTATCCCGCAACCAGACTATTACTATTCTGGAAATAAGTAGCGGAGAGGTGCAGACGTATTTCACAGCCGAAAAAGTTTACGCAGCGCACTCTGGCGCGAGTTAGAGGCGGATCGCCACCAGGCGAAAACGCCGTCTTTTTCGCGTGAAGTACGTCGAACCGAATCAATAAATTCTAATCCAAATAATCCTGCAACATTCTCCGTTTAGAAGGATGTTTCAGCTTCCGTAGTGCCTTGGCTTCGATCTGTCTAATCCGCTCTCTTGTCACTCCAAACTCTCTCCCCACTTCTTCCAAAGTCATCGGTTTAGCGCCCCTAAGACCAAATCTCATCTCAAGCACTTTACTCTCTCGGTCCGATAGTCCCGACAACACTTCTTCGATATTTTCTCGTAACAGTCTCTGGGTGGTTAATTCATAAGGTGTGGCTTGTTTGGTATCTTCGATAAAATCTCCCAAATACGAATCCTCATCATCCCCAATCGGCGTCTCCAGTGATGTAGTTTTTTGCGAAATCTTGAGGATCTCTCTCACCTTATCCGGCGTAATCTCCATAATCTCAGCAATTTCCTCCGGCAAGGGCTCACGCCCCAAAGTCTGCATCAATTTCCGGCTGATTCGGATCAGTTTATTGATCGTCTCCACCATATGCACCGGAATCCGGATGGTTCTTGCCTGGTCGGCAATCGCCCGTGTGATCGCCTGTCTGATCCACCACGTCGCATAGGTACTAAACTTGAATCCTTTTTTCCATTGGTATTTTTCGACCGCTCTGATTAGTCCCTTATTCCCTTCTTGAATCAAATCCAAAAAACTCATTCCCCGACCGATATATTTTTTGGCGATCGAAACGACCAGCCGCAAGTTAGATGAAGTCAGTTTATCCTTCGCTTTCAAATCTCCCGCCTCGGTTTTTTGTGCTAGTTCAATTTCTTGATCCCGCGTAAGCAGTGGTATTCGCCCAATTTCCCGTAAATACATCCGGACCGGGTCCGATATCGCCCGCGAGTCAAGAGCCGCCAACACTTCCAGTTCCTTTTCCAAATCGGAAACTTCTTTCTCCCCCGTCTCTCCCTCATTATCCGCCACACTCTCAAATACATCGATTTCTTTGATTAACAATTCATCGTACAAATTATCCAGTTCTTCCACATAATTTTCGGCATCCGGAAATAACAGTAGAATTTCATCCTGTGTCACGTGTCCTTGTGACATCCCGCGGAGCACCAACTCCCGAATCTTCTTTTTTCGGTTATCTCCCATTCCCTCCAGGCTAATCTCTTCTTCGGTCCGCACCACTTTCTTGGCAGTACTAGCCTGTTTGCCCAGCTTTTTCTTCACTACCTTTTTGGAAACTACCACCTTCTTTTTCGTTTTCATACCTGTATTTTACCCCATCTTGCCCTAATCACCTAGATAATTCGGTTAGACGCCGTGAATATTGCTCAAATTCACTTTGCCATTTCCCCATCTCTCCCTTTTCGTCTTTTTCCGCTTTGGCAATCCCCTCCGTGATTTTTTTTAGTTTTTCCCGGATATACTGCTCTTCAATCTCTCTCACTGCCCCCTCCCATTCTTTCGTCACCTCTTTGACTCCTGTCAAATCACGTAGGTATGCCGCATCCAAAGTTTCCTGTAATTCTGGAGGCAAAGTCAGACCAAACTCAGCAATTTTCCAGGTCTTGGCTTGATATCCTTTTAACTTGGCCAAAATCTTGCCTCCTGCTGTCTGCCCCACCCAAGCCAATTCTATTTGTTGGATCTGCTCTTTCAAAGTCGGATAATTTTGGAGAGCCAAAGCCAGTAAATGGAGTAATACCTCTTCTCCTCTTCGGTTCACTCCTTGCTCAATTTTATTTACCGTCTCTTTGAGTTGTGTGAGTTCTTTCTTCTTGGTAACCCGCTCCATCTCGGCATAAATCGACTCTTCTGGTACCGCTAGTCCCTTGGCCAAACGGGTCACATAATGGGCTCTCATCACCATATTCGAAATCAAACATAGAGCCGGGATCACCTCCCGCGAAATTGCCTCCGTCCCTTCTCCCGTTTTGGCATCAATTTTTGCCTCCGCCGCCTCAATTAAAAAATCCCAATATAAAACTGCCTGTTCCGTCATCTCCCTCCACGCTCGCGGGTTGGTACTTGCGACATCTCCCGGATCCTTCCCGCCTTTTATTTGTACAACTCTTATACTCAAATCCAGCTTTTCTGCGATTATCACCGCTCTTTTTATCGCCTCCTGTCCAGCCAAATCCGCATCCAGTGACATCACAATATTGCGGGTATACCGGCTGATAATTTGGGCTTGTTCTTCGGTAAAAGCACTCCCCTTGATCGCTACTACTTCCCCCACATTTGCCTGTACACTCGGGATTACATCCAACTCCCCTTCAACCAGTACAATCCTATCCGCTTTCCTAATCGCTTCCCGATTCTCCCACAACCCATACAGCATTCGACTCTTGTGGTAAACCAATGTCTCCGGAGAATTAATATATTTGGCTTCTTTGACGTCGGTTGATAAGGTTCTTCCCGAAAATCCGACCACTACTCCCTTGTGGTCCCGCAAAGGAAATATTACCCTCCCCCGAAATCGGTCATAAAACCCGCTCGAAGTTGATAAAGTCAGCCCAGCCATCTCAAGTTCCCTAGGCTCATATTTCTTCTTTTTCACCAAAAACTCACTCACGCTCCGCCAGCTTTCGGGCGCATACCCCAGATGAAATTTCTTTATCGACTCATTTGTCACTCCCCTACTCCTCAAATATTCTCTCGCAATTTCCCCCACTTGGTGTTTGGTCAACAAATAATGAAAGTATTCATCCGCCAAAGACAGTATTTCTAGTACTCGCTTTCGTTGGACGTCCTCTGTGGTCGGTCGATAGGTTGTGAGCGTGATCCCCACCTTCTTCGCCAACATCTCGAGTGCTTCCAAAAAACTATAGCCGTCGAAGTCCTGCAAAAATGTCAAAACGTCCCCGCCTTTTTGGCACCCAAAACACTTAAAACTCTGCCTTTCGGGGGAGACAATAAATGATGGTGTTTTCTCCGAATGAAACGGGCACAAACCCTTAAAGTGTCGCCCGGCTTTTTTTAAATTCACCCGCGATCCAATCACTTCCACAATATCTACCTTGCTCTTTATTTCGTCTACCTGATCCCGCTCACTTGTCATATCCCAATTATACCAGGCTACCTAATCCCGCTTCCCCATAGGTGCCGCCACAAATGGTCGAAATATATCTAGTTCTGCCACATCTTTATTAAACGTAAACATTAGCTTATTCATCCAGTTATGAAAATCTTCCGCGTAGTGGATATTCTCAATCTTAAAATTCTTAATGTTCCCCGCACTGCTTCTGGCTACAAACGTCCCTAGTCGAAAGATCGCTTGAATATATCCTTTGCTGTACGCCCCCGAATCTACCACCTTATCAAGCCCCAATGACATCTGGTACCTAGTCCATGGAGTCGTGTGAATAAACTTAGTCAACCTCCGTGAGGTGATAATAAACACCGTTTTTTTGTATACCTGGGCGATCCACCACAACCCGCCGAACATCACCACCGCTCCAATCAATAAGATAATAACGACCATTCCGCCGTACGTAAATCCCAAGGTTTTCCCCATATTGGCAATCATTAATGATCCGACCAAGACTGTGACCGCATCCACGATACTAAATCCCACTAACCTAAGCATTAGCATCATGGGCGCTTCTCTGGTCGCATACAAAATCTTCTCATCCTCCGCCTTGCCCGGAAAAATCACTTTTTCATAACCCTTCCCCCACTCGTCTGTCAGCAAAATATTCTCCATAGGTAAATTATACCGCTTCCCTGATATAATAAACACCATCTGGAGGAGTCGGATAGTGGTCCATTCCGAACGCTTGGAAAGCGTTTGTGCGCAAGCACGCGTGGGTTCGAATCCCACCTCCTCCGCCATTGTGTACGAATGGCTGCAAGAGCCTCTGATTGTGCCTTAGTAACGGGCTTTTTGTTCAGTTCTAACCTTTGGTATTCCTTTTGAAGAGCAGGTGCTTCATTTTTGATGGGTATAAACCACTTCATTGGTTCGATGGTCAGGGTTCCAGCCTTAATTTGCGGATTAATGCCAAAGGCCATCAAGATATTCTTCTTCAGTTCTAACCCTCCATTGAAGAAGGCATCATCAGCGTAGGCGGCGAAGTTAAATGTCTTCTCGGTTAGTTCGAGCCACTTCTCGGCTCGCTCCTCTGTATGGCGGAGTTTTCCTTTGAGGTCGGTAATTTTCATCTGGAGTTCATTCCTCTGTTTGAGGAACATGTCATCATCGATTAAATCTCGGTAACGCATCTTGGTTAGGTTATCCAACTCTGCCTGAGTGGTGAGTAAGGTTTTGCACTGATTCTCGTGGATGGTAGTCCGGTCCTGGATCTCTCGGTCATTATTGTCGTTGAGAACCTCCAGGGCCCAGGTCCTAAAGTCAGGAATCAGGGCAATGCTATTAAGCTCTTGCTCGATTTGCTTCTCAAGTTTGTCCAATGGGACCACTTTCCTTTGGGTACAGTTGATGGTCGTTTTCTTTCTGGTGCAGTGGTAATAGGTGTATTCCTCGATTTTGCTGGTCTTCTTGATGAATTTCCTTTTGGTTTCAGCGGTATAAAGGCAGCCACACTCGCCACAGCGGATAAAGCCGGTGAAAGCAAAGGCGTGCTTCTTGGGTCTGGGTTTGCCTTTCTTACCCATCAGGACCTGGACTCGGTCAAACTCCTCCAAAGTAATCATGGGTTCATGTTTTCCCTCGAATTGCCGGTCCTTGCTCATAATAATGCCGGTGTAGAAGACGTTGTTAAAGATTTTGTAGATGCCACTTCGCGACAGTGGGTTTCCGCCCAGCCGTTTTGACTTTCTGGTTAAGTAACCCCATTCCTCATTGGCTACTATTAGGATTTGGGGTGGAGTATAAACGCCAGTGAGCATCATCTGCCACATCTTGGCAATCAACGGGAAACGTACCGGATCCTTGACGATGGTGTTTTCAACTCGGTCATTGAGATATCCCGCTGGAGGCAGGTTGGGTAACCATCCATGATTGAGCTTTGTTTCTAGTCCGCGCTTAACGTTCTTACTTAGGTCCAGGATGTATTGGTTAGAGCTGGCTGCTTCAACACTAAAGATAATGACGTTATCGCCTGGTAAATATTGTCGGTCATAGGTCTGGATGGACTTGAGCACATTTTGTTGGAGAAGCCAACTAACTCGGCCACTATCAATGGGGTTCCTGGACAGCCGGTTAATCTGCCAACAAAGGAGGCCATCTGCTTCGCCATTCTCAATTCGGCTCATCACCTCTTCAAAGACAGGACGATTGCCTGGCTTCTTGGCTGATTTGGCTTCGGTATAGGTTTTAACAATCTGGAGACCTTGATCCCTGGCTAGTTCCCTTAATTTGGTGACTTGGCTTTCAATCGACTGAACTTGGCGGTCCTCACTGTCGGAAGACTTACGAGCGTAGAGAAAATAGCGGACTTGTTTTCTGTTACTGGTTATCATATTCTGGTCTGTATCTGCCAACATCATAAATCAAACAGGTACTAATATCTAGGCTAATAGATGTATTATAGTCATCTTTATTTTTCATCTTTGTGTTTGGCATTATATTGCTCAACCAGCTCCTTAATTTCTTTATCCAGTAGTGGGTCATCGAGAATGCTTGTCTCTGGAGTTGTTGGCTCCGGAGGAGAGACGATTTGGACATAACTGGTGGGTAAACCTTCCTCAATCCGGAACATTTTCCAGGAAATATACAGGTCATGTACGGTTACCCGCATGCCTTCGTCTAGTTGTTTTAAGAGTTTGTTGGCGATTTTGTCGAAAAGAAGAGCTACTTTATATGCTCTGGTTTGCAAAATCCGTTTAAACTCAAAACGCATATCTTCCAAGTCTTCTTTGTTCTTAAGCGCCATCCGTTGCTTCCAGTGGTAGCGGCTGGACCAGCGTTTAAGGGTGGCAATACCGACCGGTTTACCCATGGGAATGCCGAAAATTGGCATCAGTCCGGTATCACTCATGTTAATGATTTGTCTCCACAATCGAATCGTTTTTTCTAAGCTTCCCGACTCACAATACAATAGCCAAGCCGCGTACTGTCGTGGGTGCTCTCCTGAAACTTGGAGGGTCGATAAAATTGATTTCTTCATTGCTGGTCTCCTAAATAATCCTTTACCTTCTGATTAAAGACAGCTCCAGCGTTTTTAATGGTTTGGTCCTGTTTAATCTCACTGGTGAACTGATAAAACTTGTCAGGTGGTAAGCCTTTATGGAGGGCGGTGAGGTAGGTAACCTGGAAAGCCATGGGGTTAAAGTGTTCGAGTTGGTTCCAGGCTTCGAGGGCTGCCATCTCGCCTTCGGTGGTTGCCTGAAAGGTTTTGGGGTTGGCCCATTCCTTCCCTTTATTTGGTTCGTTTGCTGGAAGCTTGTTTTCGCTTGTATTCTCTTCGCTTATTTTAATTTCTTTTTCTTTAACTTCATTTACTTTCGCTTGGGGAGACGATCTGTTACCAGTTTGGATACGCTCTGTATCCAAAGTGTGTCCAGAATCTTTCTTATACTTGGGTAAAGTCGAAGCTTTGAACCGATCTTTTTGAATATATTGGTGGTCAGTCCACTTCACAAATTCGATAAACCATTCATTATTCTCTTGCCAACGATAAACAAGTCCTTCGTTTTTGATAGCATCGAGGTAACTTTCCATTCTTTTGAGAGACCAGTGCTTCATCGGGACCACCAAAGCTCTGACTGATTCAGCGTCACCTTTAAGTCGTCCTTCGTCATCAGCGTGGGAAATCATCCAAGTAAAGAGAAGTTGGGCCTGTTCCGGTAATTTGTTTACCTGCAAAGAAACCGAAATCTTGGCGTGTAGCATTCTTCGTTTGGTCATATTAATTTTCTGTTTTGTTGCCAAGCATGGGACTTGGCTGTTTTAACCCATGGCCAATTGCTTCTGGCGCTCAAGTACTTGGTGGTACCGAGTAACGGTCATTGGCTTATAAACAATGCTCATCATCAGGACCAGCTTCTGAGCCTTGTCGTAGGCATCTTCTTGGCTCAACTCCTCATCAAAGTGTTTTTTATACAATGCTTTGAATTTGGTGAGTTGAGCTTCAGTAAAGATCATAGTTATATGGCCGATGAATAAATCCGATTTTTGAGCATTTTTATGTTTTCAAAGAACGAGCGGGCATCGAGCATTAACCGGCCAGCAAAATACTCCTGGGCTGTTTGTTCCAGCTCTGGAGTGCGCACAAATACAAACCCTATTTTTCTGGGGTTGTCGCGATTCAAGGTGAGAAGCTCGTAATGGAGAGTAGTTAGGGCTGAAGAAAGGCCGATGTCGTAATTGAGAAATTGGAGATTATCTTGGGGACCTGACGATATTTTGTTCATAGTATGTTCTGCTGACTAAAGTCTAGGCAAAACACACTGTCCATCTCAATAAACTTACTATCCGTTTATGTTTACTTTTGG
>Ga0172379_10004429_pt1 | contig 20785 bp, 22 predicted proteins | sample GrowelOW334metaG_FD_119756 | JGI IMG/M metagenome (GOLD analysis project Ga0172379, IMG submission 119756) | Groundwater microbial communities from an aquifer near a municipal landfill in Southern Ontario, Canada - Groundwater well OW334 metaG | ecosystem: Environmental > Aquatic > Deep...
CGTCCGTTCAGGAAGGAGGTGACCGACCCATCTGTCTTGACGAACGAGGCGCTCGAGAAGAAGATTGAGGAAATTCTGAACTAAGAACCATGAACCTGAACAAGGTCTTCATCTTCGGCAATTTGACCCGCGATCCGGAGCTTCGCCAGACCCCGACGGGACAATCGGTTGCGACGTTCGGAGTTGCAACGAATAGCTTCTTCACTGACAAGGCAGGCCAAAAGCAGAAGAAGGCGGAATTTCACACGATCGTTGTGTGGGGGCGGCAAGCCGAGATCGCGAGCCAGTACCTGAAGAAGGGGAGCTCAGCGCTCATAGAAGGGAGACTCCAGACCCGCACGTGGCAAGACAAGCAGGGTGGGAATCGGCAGACCACAGAGATCATATGCGAGCGAATGCAGCTCGGCCCACGGCCTGCGGCTGGTGGTGCTCCTGCTGACTTCTCGCCACGCAACACTGGGCAGGGAGCTCCCTCGGTTGATGATACGCACGAAGAACTCCCCGAGATATCGGTCGACGACGGCGAGATAAAACCCGAAAATATCCCTTTCTAACCATATGTTCCACGCAGCACGACAATGTGTTTTTTGCTCTCAGAACGTGAAGATGATCGACTATCGTGATGTCGAGCTTCTGAAGCGTTTCATTTCGAGCCAAGCGAAGATCATCGACCCGCGCCATACTGGCGTATGCGCGAAGCACCAACGTGCGGTCGCGAAAGCCATCAAGCGCTCGCGCGTGATGGGTCTCCTTCCATTCGTCCGGAGGTAATCTCGAGCAGTTCGGTACGTCACGTATCCCATGCTCTCTTTTGACATTCTGCTGTTCCAATTTGCCCGCGGATTCGCGGGTCTTTCGAGTATGCTCGACTGGTTGTTCGTGCTCCTTGCACAGCACCTCACGTACGTGATCGTCATCGCTGCGCTCGTCATCATCTTCCGATCGGCACCCTGGCAGCGGCGCGCGTGGGTATTCCTCGCGACCGCGCTCACGGTCATTCTCTCGCGGGGTATTATTGCGTCACTTTTCCATCAGTTCGTTGAACGGCCTCGTCCGTTCGTTGCGTTTGGTTTCGATCCGCTCGTTGCGGTCTCGGAAGCGGAGCGACTCGCGTCCTTCCCGTCCGGCCATATGGCGTTCCTTTTTGCGATCGCATTCGTCCTTTTCTATAGCAACCGGAAGACGGGCTGGTGGTTCGTTGGACTCTCGTTGGTGGTCGGTGTTGCCCGTGTCATTGCGGGAGTGCACTACCCGAGTGATGTTATCGGAGGCATTCTCATTGCGCTCATCTCCGCGTTCGTCGTCCATACGCTCATCAAGCAGTTCGCTCCGGCGGAAGTACGACCGGTTGTTGGAGAGGGGATGTTGCCCGGCGAGCAACGAGAAGACGAGAAACAAGAAACCCCCGCACTGTAGCGGGGGTTTTATTTAATCATCACGCTATTCCTTCCAGAAGCCGATATCCCTTACGAATTGCGGTACATTTTTTGATAAGCGGATTGTATTTTTTACCTTCCCGTTTGTTTGTTGTAGCTTCTGGATACATGGAGCATAACCAAGGTCCTTCATCATACTAAAAACATCGTTTGTTAGACTTGCGCCGGTATTGACGAAGTTGAGCATCGAATAGCCGCGGTCGTTGTAGAGCGAGCCGTCGGTTTGAAAAAGACCGCGTAAACACTCTCTTGAAAATCTCGTATCTCGTTTGATCCATAGTGGAACACGAACGTTTTGCACGTCTTTTGGTCCATTGTCCCAATGCCAACCCAAGAGTGTCGTGAGTTGATTTGAGTAGACACTCACATCAACGCATCCGCGTCTTCGCACGGTACCAACCCGGTTCTGTGGGAAAAGCATGCAGAGCGATTCGATGATACGTCGGAGAAGTTTTGCGTACCTTTTATCGCAGGTAATACGCAACCGTACCGCCCTCCCGTTCGGATTCGAGAGGTTACCATCTCCGAGCGCGAGCCCAATAATATATGCGCGTAATCTCTTGTTTCTGCTAATCTCCGGGATTCGGAAATAACCTCTCATGGTGTGCCTGGGGTGGGACTCGAACCCACACGACCTTGCGATCATAGGTTTTTGAGACCTACGCGTATACCATTCCGCCACCCAGGCAATGAACATTTTTGATAGTAGGGGATTTTTGTTGTAAAATCAACGATATTCCGTTGTTGTCACGATGTACGCGCCTCTCGTTCCTAATTCCTAGCTCCTAACTACTATCCCTATGGCTCGCGTTATCTCGATCTTCAATCAGAAAGGAGGAGTGGGAAAGACCACAACAGCAATGAACCTTGCCGCGTACCTCGCGATAGCGGGGAAGCGGACGCTCCTCATCGATTTCGACCCGCAGTTCAATGCGACGGTCGGATTTGGCGTCGTGCACCAGCCAGACGAGACCATCTACCATGCGCTCTTCATGGGGGCACCGCTCGAGCGGGTCGTGAAGCGAACGTTCCTCACAAACCTCGAGTGTATTCCCGCTTCACAGGACCTTGCGGGGGCGCTCGTCGAGCTGGTCTCGGTCGAGAACCGCGAACAGTATCTCCGGACATTCGTACGCCCGCTCCGCGAGCGGTACGATTTCATTTTCGTCGATATGGGCCCCAGCCTGAACCTGCTCACCGTGAATGGTCTCATCGCATCGGATGAGGTCATCATTCCTATCCAGTGTGAGTACTATAGCCTTGAAGGATTGAGCCAGATACTCTCGACGCTCGACCTCATCCGGAAGAACGTCGGCCACCCGTTGAAGATCACAGGCGCGCTCCTTACGATGTACGACAAGCGGGAGAAACTCGGGCGCGAGGTCGCTCGCGAAGTGCGCCGCCGCTTTCCGTACCACGTGTTCGATATCGAGATACCGCGTTCGGTCTCGCTCGCCGAGGCCCCAAGCTTTCAAAAACCGGTCCTTCTCTATGCGCCCCAATCGCCCGGTGCCCTTGCGTACGAACGATTGGCCGCAGAGGTCATCGCCCGCGATCCGAATAGCGCAGTCGAGCGCCCAGCAACCGTTCCGACGTCATTTGGTGAACCTGATGTCCCACTCGAGCGGCCCATAGACCCGGAGCCATTCCACGAACACATTGAACCGTTCACCGAGCAAGCGCCAGAGGCCACTCCCGATCTACCGGTATCCGGATTGGTAGGCCCCGAAGAGGGAGACGATGCGGAGGTGCCGAAACAGGACGATTTATCAACAGAATTCGAGCGTTGACACGAAAGCGCGAGGTGCTATTATTTTTCACGGTTCGCGTTTCGCGGACATGTTTCGATGGCGGGGGCCGTGTCTGGCCCGCCTTGCCGGACCTCTGCTGCAGCGGAATACAGCGAGGCAGGCCAGTGCGGAATCCGTCGGAGGAACGTGCGAGTGGGATTGCGGGCTAACGTGCGTACGTTTTGCTAAGACAGAGGAGACGTGCTGTTTCTGTGGTGCAGTGCAAGTACCCTGTGATTCCGATTTGCTCTTTATTTATCTCAACAAATAGACCTTCGGAATTCCTAACAGGGGAACGCAGCGCAACACGGGACCGGTAGCGGCCTCTGTTTTAGTTTTATGTTGGTAGTATGGGGTGACATTTTGATTTACAATTAGCAGTACTATGGCACTCGGCGGAGGTCTTGAGTCACTCATCCCAAAGAAGACCCAGGGACAGGGAACGAACACTGGGGGGCAGCAAAAGCCGCAATTACCCGCGGTTCCTTCGGTTGGTCAACGCGCTCCGATGAGACCACCGACGCATCCATCGTCGGGGTGGCCGCACCGGGAGGAGTTCCAGCGCCAGGTTGCTGCCTCGCGTGAGCCCCGTCCGGTCCGTCGCGACGCTCCGCGGCGGGAAGAGCCCATTCCGCGGGGAGTGGCTCCACGGCACGAGGGTTCCATTTTCCATATCGAAGTCGAGAAGATACGGCCGAATCCATACCAGCCGCGGCATGAGTTCGACGACGAAGAGCTTCGCGAACTCGCGGCCTCCATCCGTGAGTTCGGTATCCTTCAGCCGCTCGTTGTGACGAAGGTCACCAAGGAGACCCCGACCGGGACCGACGTTGAGTATCAATTGGTCGCCGGGGAGCGTCGGCTCATGGCGTCGAAGCTCGCCGGACTTGAGCGGGTACCGGTCATTGTTCGCGCCGTTGATTCGCATCGAGCGAAGCTTGAGCTTGCGCTCATCGAGAATATCCAGCGGAGCAACCTGAACCCGCTCGAATCGGCCCGCGCGTATGCCCGGCTTAGTGAGGAGTTCGGTCTCACGCAGCGCGAGGTCGCGTCCCGCGTGGGAAAGAGTCGTGAGGTCATCGCAAATGCGGTCCGGCTCCTGAATCTCCCCGTGCCCATACAAGAAGCGCTCTCGACGGGAAAGATCAGTGAATCACAGGCCCGCGCGCTCCTGTCGCTCGGAACAGCGCACGAACAACTGAAGGCCTTGGAGCAGCTCCTCGTATCGAAAATGAGCGTCCGAGCGCTCCGAAAGGAGGTCACCGAGAAGAGTGGATCGACCCCCGAGGACCCGGAGGTCACCTACTGGCAACGGAAGCTCGAAGAGGAGATCGGCTCCCCGGTTCGCGTCACGCGGCACGGCGAGAAGGGAAAGCTCTCCATTCAGTTCTTTTCCGCCGCGGAATTGCGGAATATCGTCGAACGCCTCCTCGGCAGGGAGGAATAACGTTATCGGCTCGTCTTGTAGCTCACCTCCTTTGTTCCCTCGACCCTCTTCAATTGAACGAGGATCTTTTCTATTTTCTCGAGTTGGAGCGTTGTGCAGCGGAGCGTGACGAGTGAGAAGACGCTCCGGTGGTCCGTCTGGCTCTGGAGGTAGGTGATATTTATCTTCTGTTTTGCGAAGATGACGGTCACGTCCTTCAAGTACCCCGGCCGATCGAGGTTCGTTATCTTGAACTCGGTCTCCTTCGGTACCAACTTTTCTTTGAGCTTACGGTCGCTCCCGCGGAGCGCGCTCTTCACATGCTTGCGTGCGAGTTCGGTCTTCAAGAACGCGAGCCATCCCTCCGACGGTTTCTTTCCGCGGCGGGTGAGTATCTCGACGACATCACCCGAGTGCAGCTCTTCCTCGAGTTGTGCTATCTTCCCGTTCACTTTTGCGCCCACGCACGCGTCACCGATATCCGAGTGGATGCGGTAGGCGAAGTCGACCGGCGTCGACCCGATAGGGAGGTCAATGACGTCGTTCTGCGGAGTGACGACGAAGATGCGGTCCTTGAAGAAGTCCGTCTTCACCGAGTCGACGAATTCGGCATGGTCCGTGAAGGTTTTCTGCCAATTCCGGAGCTGTTCGACCCAGAGGAGCTCGTGGCGGGACTGGATGCCCTGCCAGTGTGCCGCGTGGTACTTTGATGACTTTATCTGCTGGTACCCCCAGTGCGCCGCGATGCCGAGTTCCGCTTCATCGTGCATCTCCTGTGTGCGTATCTGGAACTCGGTAATCTTGTGATCAACGCAGAAGACGGTCGTGTGGAGTGAGCGGTAGCCGTTTGGTTTCGGGCGGGAAATGTAGTCGTCGAACTGGTTCGGGAGCGGGGACCAGAGCCCGTGAATAGCGCCGAGCGCGGTGTAGCACGCCTCGATGTCCGGGACGATAACGCGGAGCGCGACGAGGTCATGTATCTTCTCGAGGTCCATGTCGTACCGATGGAGCTTCCGGTACAGGCTGTAGTACCGTTTCGCGCGTGCATCGATATGCACCGGGGATATGTGGTGCTCGGCGAGCGCTTTCTCGACAAGGGGAACGAGCTTCTGTGCGTAGCGAAGGCGCGTTTCGTATGAGTCCTTCACCGCCCCGACGAGCCAGCGGTGCTCTTCGGGGTAGACGAAGGGGAACGCGAAATCGTCAAGCTCGCCGGAGAGACGCTGCATCCCGAGGCGGTAGGCGAGCGGGGCGTATATCTCGAGGGTTTCCCACGCGATCTTCTTTTGGTCGTCGGTACCAAGAGAGTCGAGTGTTCGCATGTTGTGGAGACGGTCGGCGAGCTTCACGATGAGCACGCGGAGGTCCCGACAGAACGAGATGACGAAGCGGCGCAGATTCTCGACCTTCCGTTCCTTCTCGGGGTAGGTGAGGTGCTTGAGCTTTGTGAGGCCCTCGACGAGCGTGGTGATCTCGGGGCCAAAGCGCGACTCGATATCCTTCAGTGTATAGGAGGTGTCCTCGACCACGTCGTGGAGGAGCGCTGCGGCTACCGATGCCTCATCGAGGTTCCACCCGTGGACGGTTTCCGCAACCTCGAGGCAGTGCGTGAAGTACGGCTCCCCGGAGGCGCGGAGCACTCCGCGGTGCGCTTCCTCCGCGAACGCGTAGGCCTGTCCGATGATGCTCTCGCGCTGGTAGTGGTCGAGGAGTGGTGACATATCTCTTTTTCATTCTATTGCCTTATGGTGGTCATTGACAACCGTGCGCTCACGGATACAATTGAGTGTGCGATTAGCAATAAAAGGTCGGCAGTGCTAATACAAAATCATGAACTTAAAACCACTTTCAAATCACGTATTGGTCGAACTTATCCAGACGGATGAGAAGACGACGAAATCGGGTATTGTGCTTCCCGATACCGTCGAGAAGAAGGAGCAGACGAAAGGCACGATCATCGCGGTCGGTCCCGGCAAAATGAACGACGAGGGGAAGCGCATTCCCATGTCCGTTGAGGTCGGGCAGTCGGTCCTCTTCAACAAGCCTTGGTCGGAGGACAAGAAGCTCGAGGAGGGCACGAAGAAATTCTACCTGGTCGATGAGGATGAGATACTTGCAATTTTGAACTAATTCTAGGGAACAATGGCAAAACAAATAAAATTCAATGAAGACGCGCGCGCAGCCCTCAAGAAGGGCATCGACACGCTCGCAGAGGCGGTCAAAATGACGCTCGGTCCTCGCGGCCGCGCGGTCGTGATCGAGAAGGGGTACGGGGCGCCACAGGTCACCTTCGATGGCGTGACGGTCGCAAAGGAGATCGAGCTCGAGGGGAAGTACGAGAACCTGGGTGCCGACTTCATCAAACAAGCCGCCGATAAGACGAATGATAACGTGGGCGATGGGACGACGACGTCCGTCGTGCTCGCGCACGCGATGATCGATGAGGGAGAGAAGGTCATCCGCGAGAAGGGGTTCAATGTCATTCACCTTGCGGAGGAGTTGCGTACCGCGAGTATGGATGTCATCAAGAAGCTCGAAGCACAGAAGGAACCCATCAATGACGCGAAGAAGATCGAGGAGGTAGCAACACTCTCTTCGAAGGACATCGCGATCGGGAAGCTCATCGCCGAGGTGATGGGGAAGGTCGGTCGCGACGGGGTCGTGACCATCGAGGATTCGAATACTATCGGCAACTCGTTCGAGATGGTCGAGGGAATGGCGTTCGATAAGGGGTACGTCTCCGCCTATATGGTGACGAACCAGGAGAAGATGGAGGCAACACTCGAGGATCCCTACATCCTCGTGACCGACCGGAAGATATCGTCCATCAACGATATGCTCCCGCTCCTCGAGAAGATCATCCAGAGCGGGAAGAAGGAACTCGTCATCATCGCGGAGGATATCGATGGGGAAGCACTCACGACGCTCGTCCTGAACAAGCTCCGTGGCATCTTCAGCGTACTTGCGGTGAAGGCCCCGGGATTCGGCGATCGGAAGAAGGAGATGCTCCAGGATATCGCCATCGTGACGGGTGCCTCGGTCGTCTCGGAGGATATCGGGAAGAAGCTCGACCTGGTCGAGCTCGCGGACCTCGGTCACGCACACCGTGTCGTTGCAACGAAGGACGCGACGACCATTGTGGGCGGCAAGGGTGACAAGAAGACCATCGAGGAACGCGTTTCACAGCTCAAGGCACAGGTGAAGAAGATCGATTCGGAATACGACAAGGAGAAGCTCCAAGAGCGGCTCGGGAAGCTCTCGGGTGGCGTCGCGGTCATCAAGGTTGGTGCACCTGCGGAGTCGGCACAGAAGGAATTGAAGCAGCGCGTCGAGGATGCCGTTGCAGCGACACGCGCCGCGATGGAGGAGGGTATCGTCCCCGGGGGTGGTATGGCGCTCTTCAATGTCATTGCGGGGCTCCCGAAAGTATCGGGCGATCCCGTGAAGGAAGCGGCGCAGGTCATTTTGCGGCGTGCGCTCGAGGCACCTATCGTCGCGATCGTTTCGAACAGCGGCGAAGCGCCCCGTTCCGTCATTGAGGAGCTCACGCGAGTGAAGGCGAAGGGGGGAGCGGAGTGGACCGGATTCAATGCGATAACGAACATGATCGGCGACCTGAAGGAAGCGGGCATCATCGATCCATTGAAGGTCACGAAGACCGCGTTCGTGAACGCAATGTCGGTTGCGGCGAACTACCTTACGGTTGGTGCCGCTATCGCGGAATTACCCAAGAAGGACGCACCTTCTGCGGGTGCCCCTGGTATGGGAGGAATGGACTACTAGAATACGATCTCCTCTGACCCGCCACCTCTCGAGGTGGCGGGTTTTGGCATAGGATGACCGTTTAATTCTTCTCCAAAATGCCTATAATGGATACGACATGGAAATGAAACCATACAGCGAACGTACTCCTGACCCGCAGTACCACGACCTCCTGAAAAAGATATTCACTGAAGGGCGAGAGGTGCTCCCGATTCACGGAGAAAAGGCTCGTATGCTCGTTGGGCAGCAGCTTCGATACTCGCTCGAAAATGGGTTCCCCGTTATCACCGAGCGCGACCTTTCGGGACCCTTGTTCCGGGGAGCACTCGCAGAGCATATTGCGTTCCTTCATGGCGCTCGCACGCAAGCGGAGCTCGAGAAGTTCGGGTGTGCGTGGTGGAAGCGATGGGTGACGAAGGAGCGGTGCGCTATCTTTGACCTCCCCGAGGGCGATCTTGGCGATGGCTCATACGGAGCGGCATGGACGAGTTTTCCGACGAAGGAGGGCGTGCCTTTCAATCAGATCGAGCATCTCATTCAGCAGATACGGGAGCGGCCGTACCTGCGGACACACTTCGTTTCCCCCTGGATACCACAGTATGCGCTTCAACATGAAGGACTCGTACGGAAGGTGGTCGTCGCGCCGTGTCATGGCTGGATCCATGTGCTCGCATTTCCGGAAACAAAGGAACTCGTGATCCATCACTTCCAGCGGAGCGCGGATTTTCCGGTCGGTGTTCCATTCAACATTATTCAGTACGCGGCGTTCGGTATGATGCTCGCCCGCGTGCTCGGGTACGCGCTTCGGGAGGTCGTGTACACATTCTCCGACATCCATATTTACGAGAGTCAGTACGCGAAGGTCGAAGAGCTTCTCGCGCGCGAACCGCGCCGACTTCCAACGGTCACACTCGACCCTGCGATCAGCGACATTTTTGCATTTCGACCGGAACACTTCACTCTCTCCGATTATGAGCCACACCCGAAGATGCCGATCCCAACACCGGTGTAACCGAACATGGGAAACGCATTCGTAAACCAAAATAACACCAAGTATCGTGCGGACGGAACGTACGGCGAGGTCATCGAGAAGATCGGGAAGGACAAGGTATGCCCGTTCTGTCCCGAGCACCTCGCGAAGTATCACACGAACCCGATCCTCCGAGCGGGGGAGTATTGGCTTGTGACCGACAACCTCTTCCCGTACCCCGGGGCGAAGCACCACGTGCTCCTCATCCACCGGGATCACATCGAGAACATCACCGAACTCTCTCGTGCTGCGTGGGATGAGCTCTGGGAATGTATTACCTGGGTCATCCGAGAGCGGAAAATTCCCGGCGGATCCCTTGTTTTCCGGTTCGGTGATACAGCCTACACCGGCGCGAGCGTTGCGCATCTCCACGCAAACTTGGCCTCCGCAGATGGGGAGAATGCGGACCGTGCGCCGATCGTGACGCGGATCGGTTGATCCCCGGACGCTTGACACCGTATTCATTCCTCTGTTAGTTTTCAGTCAGTTCACGAGTGCCTATAACAACTTCTCCTTGGAGGGAACAATGACGGCAGAGGAATGCCCGTTTTGCAATTTGAACACAGAGAGGAACAGGGTCTTAAAAGAAGGAAAGCTCGTGCACGTGATCGTGAGTAATCCGAGCCTCATGCAAGGGCACACGCTCGTCCTTCCGAAGCGGCACGTGTCGATGCTCGCGGAATTGACCGTGGACGAGAGGGCCGAACTTCTTGAGACCGCGATCCACTTCCAACAGAAAATAAAGACCGTTTTCCAATCGGGGTGCGATCTGCTGCAGCACGACCGTCCGTTCATGCCGGCGACAAAGGTCAGTGTTCCTGGGCACCTCCATGTTCATCTCCGTCCGCGGCAATGGAAGGACCCATTCTACACAAAGGTCGCGGTCCACGAGACGCCGCTCTTCTATGACGTTCCCGAGCATGAGATGCGGAAGGTTCTTCGTTTGCTCGGAGAGTGATCGCGCTACTCTAAACAATAAGCGACCGGACAAGGGTGTCCCGGTCGTTTTTTTTCTTGCCCGTGCGGTGCTATGCGACGAGGATGATCGATACCCCGAATGCCTTGAGGATCTCCTCTGCGTCGAGAACCGAGTATCCCTTCGCGTAGTAGACCTCCTTGATACCAGCAGTGACGAGCAACCGGGCACACGCGGGGCATGGGAAGGTGGTAACGTAGATCGAGGCACCGTCGGTCGGGATGCCCTGCTTTGCCGCGAGCGCAATGAGGTTCGCCTCGGCATGAATGAACTTCGAGATGTCCTTATATTGCACTTCCCCCGCGTCGAAGTTGCTCCGCGGGTCGCCAAAAGCACCCACAACGTGTTCGGAAGGAAGGGGAGTGTTGTGAGCGACGAGAAACGGTTTCCGGTCGCGGATGAGTACGGCACCGATCTGCCGCCACCAATCGGGGCTTTTCCCTCCTTCTGCCGCCGCGTGAGCCATCATTTCACGATCGAATATTTCCCGGGAAACAGTGCGATCGGGTGGAACCTCCGATTCTACCGTCGATATCTGCCGATCCCAGCGCAGGAACACAGGGATGAAGGAGACCTTCTTCTGGGCGAGATACGTATCAGCGAAATGTCGGCTCACATCCTCGTCCGGCATCACGATCGGCAGTGTTTCAAGGAGGAGTGCGGGGAGGGTCTCTCGCGTGAGGATGGTCACGCGTGACTGTACGTGGAGCCCATCGAGCGCGCTTTTCGCTTCCACTGGCTCAAGCGCGCGAATATCCCGTTCGAGTCGTGGAACCTCTCTCACGAGATCGGAGCCAAGGATATACAGGACGCCTGGGTACTTCTTCAAAAAATCGATATATCCCCGGTGCAGTGCGGGGATGTATGCGATGACGGAGTGTTCGGTCATGAAGATTCTCGGATGCCGCTTAGAAACTGCTGTGTGAGTTTCTGCACTTCATTCGCGAGTTGCTCGGCGCCCTCGATAGTGAGGTTTCGAATACGGGCTGAAGTAGTGGTCGTTGCTTGCGGTGCGAGGGTAACGATCCTGCCGCAGTACGTGTCGTAGTCCTTTTTCATCTTCCTCGTGAAGTCTTTTGTGCTGAAGGAGGTAACGAGCACGTCCGGTCGCACGAGACGTATGAGGTCCCCGATCTCGTGGTGCGCATGCCGGATGGTCACGATATCCACGTGGCGAAGATGCACGAGCATCTTGAGCCGCTCTTGTTGGGGGACAACGGGACGATTCGGTCCTTTCCGAAGGCGCGTCAGGCGATCAGAGTCGACGCCAACGATGAGGATGTCACCGAGTGCTTTCGCGGCCTCAAGGTATCGCGCATGACCTTCGTGAATAAGGTCATAGACGCCTTGCGTGAGAACGATCCGCTGCTTCTTTCTCTTCAGTTCGCGCACGACGCTCGCGAGCACTTTTTGATTGCCGATGAATCGGTGCTTGAAGTCCGAATCCAATTTCGAGACGTTTCGGAGTCCGGGTTTCGTGGTTCGCTTCCGGCGCATGGGTTGAGTATAATTGAGTCATTCACATGCTTCAAGAAGGAACAAGCCCGTCCATCAGTATCATTGCGGCGATCCAGACGAAGGATCGCGGTATTGGTAATCAGGGCCATCTTCTCGTCAAGATCCACGAGGACCTGAAGCGATTCAAGGAGTTGACCATGGGCCATCCGATCATCATGGGGAGGAACACGTTCCTTTCCATTGGGCGCCCCCTCCCTGGCCGGACGAACATCGTACTCACGAAGGACCCGAACGAGCGATGGGAGGGATGCGTTGCGTGTACCTCGCTCGAAGAGGCGTTCCAGAGCGCTGCGCAGCACGACCAGAGCGAAGTGTTCGTTATTGGTGGTGGGGAAGTGTACCGACAGGCCCTACCCTTTTCCGATACGCTCTATCTCACGCTTGTCGAGAGCAATGAGGCAGCGGATACCTTTTTCCCTGAGTATGGTGATTTTTCGAACCGCACCCTCGTTAAAGAAGCGGATCAGGACGGACTTCGATACTCGTTCTGGAAGATGACGAAGCCAACCATCAGCGCGTAAGTTCCTGACATCACGGATCCGTATCTCATGAGGACCTTTCGTGCGAAAGGTCCTATCGAATTTTTGCTCGGTATACATATCGCGTCTTGACATGTCACAAAATAGCGTATAGAATCGTAATACCAGTAGCTCACCGTTCATTTACAAACAGTACGAGGTGTCATCGTGGTACGATCTTTCAGGAACACGATCTTCATCGTATTCATACTTCTCCTTTTTCCGATGCCGCTCACCGAGTGCCAGTCCATTCAAGGGAGTGGTCGGGATCTGAGACATCCAATGCACGTCACGGCGTATACGCTCAATGAGCAGCCAACTGCGTCCGGGGAATGGCCACGTATCGGATTCGCGGCCTCGAATAAGCTCCCGCTCAACACGCTCGTGTACGTCTCTATTCCCGAGAAGTCCGTTGGACGACTCTTTATCATCAAGGACCGGATGAATGACAACTACGATCGGTACCCGGATAACCGAGATGGTCTCGATATCTGGACGGATAACCCGACATGGGCAAAGTGGTTCGGTCGGAATCGGAACATTCGCGTGACGATCGTCCGGCTTGGAAATGGTTGAAGGTATCAGTGCGCCCGCATACGTGCGGGCTTTTTATTTGACCGAATGCCTTAAAAGGGGTACGGTATCCCCAGTTCGTCAAACGGACACAACTGAAGAGGAGGAGGCATGAGGCGGGTCGGCTTTGTTCTGTTCGTCGTTGCGAGTATTTTCGCCGGTCCTGTGGCCACGCATGCACAGGAACGCGAACGCGATTCGGTAGAGGTGTACCTCCGGACGCTGAACGCGAAGTTCGTGGCGTATGTGAAGCGTATGGCTGCGGATAGCGTGGTCACCGGCGAGGAGATGCGGAACCTCATCGAAGGCATCGAATGGTTCGCGAGCGAGAAGGAGGAGGCGGATAGCGCTCTTTCGGCGAAGGGGATACGAGGGACTGTAACGGAGCTCGTTCCGGGACTTCCCGTCGTGGCAAGCGCGTATCGCGTTCCACTCATCCGTCACCGCGACACCGATGTGGGCATCATCCAGAGCACGCTTTCGCGTATCGGAAAGAGGCCCATCCGTTCGGTCGAGGACGACATCCAGGGGGTACTGCTCCTTCTCGTCGTGGTCGGCGGCTTCTTACTCGTCGCACTTTTTGTGTACGGAATACACTGCAATCGGGTCAGGTACTCTGCGCTCGCTTTCACATGCGCGCTCGTTGGGTACCTTTTCCTCGAAGGGGTGTGGTAGATAAAGTGCGTCCCCCTCGTATCATACGAGGGGGATTTTTGTTTTTTGGGCCCTCCGTGGTATGATGGGTCAAAGGTCAATTGTGTGAAGGAATCGAAATAAAAAATCTATGAAAAAAGTATGGTGGATAGTCGTTATTGCGGTGGTCGTGGTCATCGCGGGGTACGTGTTCTCGGCGTACAACGGATTGGTAACGAAGCGTGAGTCGGTCGATGGCCAATGGGCGCAGGTGGGAACCCAGTACCAGCGGCGGTTCGATCTCATTCCGAACCTCGTTGAGTCGGTGAAGGGTGCGATGGCGCAGGAGCAGAAGGTCTTCGATGACCTCGCGCAGGCACGCACGCGCTACGCAGGAGTTTCTTCGGTGAACGACAAGGCGGAAGCGGCGACGCAAGTGGAGGGCGCGCTCGGACGGCTCCTCGTTATCATGGAGAACTACCCGCAGCTCAAGTCCATCGAGACCGTGCAAACGCTCATGGCCCAGCTCGAGGGTACCGAGAATCGCGTCTCGGTCGAGCGGAAGCGCTTCAACGACGAGGTACGTGACTACAACGTGATGACGAAGCGGTTCCCGACGAGCATCGTTGCGGGGCTCTTCGGGTTCGATGACCGGAAGTACTTCGAGGCAGCGGCCGGCACGGAGAATGCGCCGCAGGTGAACTTCTAACACGGGGTATGACCAGGCGACTCCTCGCATACGCGTTCTTTTTCGGTGCGCTCCTGCCCGTCGTGGCAGGAGCGTACTCGAATCCTGGTACGCCCACGGGATTTGTGAATGACTTCGCGGGTGTACTTTCCGCGGAGGATCGGCAGACGCTCGAGACGAAGCTCGAAGCATTTAAAATATCCTCGAGTGACGAGATCTCGGTCGTGACAATTCCCTCGCTCGGCGGTGATACCATCGAGAACTATGCCGTGGAGCTTTTTAAAGAGTGGGGTATCGGCGAAAAGGGGAAGGACAACGGGGTGCTCGTCCTCGTTGCGATCGAGGATCGGAAGATGCGCATCGAGGTCGGGTACGGACTTGAGGGCGCGCTCACGGATGCGCAGTCGTACTGGATCATCCAGAACGTGATGACGCCTGCGTTCCGTGATGGAAATTACAATCAAGGAATCGATGGTGCGGTCGACCAGATCGCCGGTGCCGTCAAGGGCGAGTTCACGGTCCCCGAAGAGGCGCCGGCTACGAGCGGGAGATCGCGGATGAACATCGACTGGTTCTGGTTCATTTTCTTCGTTCCGATGTGGCTCGCGAGCATACTTGGCCGCTCGAAATCGTGGTGGGCCGGCGGGGTTCTCGGTGGTATCGCGGGTCTCATTGTCGGCATCGTGAAAGGGTTCCTCTACTGGGGGATCGTATCCATTGCGCTCCTCATCCCACTTGGGCTCCTTTTCGATTTTCTTGTGTCGAGGTCGTACGCAAAGGGGAAGACGGCCGGCCACGTGCCGTGGTGGATCGGCGGTGGCGGTTTCGGCGGCGGAAGTAGCGGAGGGAGTGGGGGAGGATTCGGCGGTTTCGGCGGCGGGTCCTCGGGTGGAGGGGGTTCAAGCGGAGGATGGTAGAGTCGCTCGGAACTCATTCCATGGCACCGGGCGTACACGCGGGGCTCGCGTGTCGCCCTACACTCTCACGCCGTCGCGTTCCGAGAGTTGCCATGAAATGAATTCCTCGCTCCTACATTGAAACGCTCCGAGAGCTTCCTTGGTCCCACTAACCTTGTTCGCTGATTTATATACAAAACACATGAAACATACATTTGGAAAAACGGTTGTCGTGAGTCTTGGTGGGTCGGTCATCTTTCCTGACCACATTGATGTACCGACGCTCCGCGCATGGAAGTCGCTCATCGAAAAGTACGCGAAACGCCGGCGGTTTATCGTGGTCGTGGGAGGTGGGAAGCTCGCCCGCCGCTACCAGGACGCTGCAGACGCGGTTCGTCGTACGACACCTGCCGAAGGCGACTGGCTTGGCATTTATGCGACGAAAGCGAACGCGAAGCTCGTGCAGACCGTTCTCGGCAAGCTCGCGGACCCGGATATCATTGATTCGCGGTCGAAGATGCGGAAGCTTCGGAGGCCGGTCACAGTTGCGTGCGGATGGACCCCGGGGAATTCGACTGACTACATCGCGGCGGTCCTCGCGGAGCACTACGGCGTGAGAGAGATCTTGAACGCCGGGAAGCCCGCATTTGTGTACGACAAGAACCCGGACGTGTTCAAGGATGCGAAGGCGTTCACGGAGATCACATGGGAGAAGTACCGCACGGTCATTCCGAACGCATGGAAGCCCGGTGCGAGTGCGCCCATCGACCCAGTGGCTGCGCGGTTCTGCAAACCACGCGGCATCGCGGCCATCATGATACAGGGGAGCGGTGTGAAGAATATCGATAACCTCCTTGGGGGGAGGGATTTCAAGGGGACGGTGGTAGGGTCGCTCTAACCTCGTCCCGCGGCACTGGGTGTACACGCGGGGCTCGCGTGTACACCCTTCGCTCTCACGCCGCCGCGTTCCGAGAGTTGCCGCAGGATGAGGTCAGAGCTCGTCGGGTGGAATAAAAACATACAGGGGGGGGTGTGTGTTTTGGTGCTTGGGTCGAAAGTGGCTCGCTAGTTTTTATCAGAAAAGATTTTATCAAGAGCAGGTTGGATAAAAAATTTATTGATAGAGGATACTTCAACGGCATAATCGGCTAACAATAGGGAATCCGTCATTCCAGTTGTTTTTGATATCTGATTTGAGAACTCAAGTAAAAAATTCTCTGATTCTCTGTATTTTGTGAAAGCGGTATTCTCTGGGTATCTACTTTCCCAGATTTTCCGATCATTAAACAAATCAAATAAAGCATCCAATACTGTTTTCTGGTCATCTTGATTTATGTATTTGCTTACATAACCCGCAATCGTATATATAAGAAAATAATGAATCTCTGCGAACGTATTCTTCAATTCCTCTAGGCTAAGTAGGGTTTCTAAAAGCTTGTAATAATCGTCTTTTGAATCTTTTGGCCAAGCAGCTAATGCTAGTCCTGCTAATTTGTTTATTGCTTGATCAGTCTCTTTATCGTGTCTAGCCGTGCCTTCCTTTATTCTTAACAGAGAATATAGATACAGGGGAGAATATATCATTACTCCCATTCTCAATTCGTGTAGTTGTTTGTTGGTGATTGTCCTATTCATATGTACTCGGGTCATCCGATACTTAATATTTCTGGCGGAGGGGGAGGGCGCTTCATTATTCGAACGCGCTCGCTTACGCTCGCTTTTCCGAGCCCTCGGTTCTGAATTCCGCCAGCTAGCGGACTCCTACACGGGAAACTCCCGTTTCCCGACCCCTTCCCGTTCGAATCTCTCCCCACCATCATAACGCCAGAAAACCATCCCGCAAGGAGATGGTTTTCTGTTCGTGGCGGAGGGGGAGGGATTCGAACCCTCGGTGCCGTTTCCGGCACACAGTCTTTCCAGGACTGCGCACTAGACCGCTATGCGACCCCTCCGTATGCGATTTTCACTAGACCGCCCACCGCCTCCGGCGGGGTTCCGCTGAAGCGGTGATATGCGACCCCTCAAAGACCCCTGCATTCTATTCTAGAATGGGGTCTTTTTCAAACAATATGCACGCAGGGGTGGTATGATTTTGTGTATACTAATAGGTATGAGCTTCAAGCTTCGACGGTCGGAGTGGTGGGCGCTCGCGGTCATCGCGGCGTCGGTCGTTGCGAGTATCGGGTTCTATCCGGTCCTTCCCGGATCGGTCCCATCACATTGGAACGCAGCGGGGGAGATAGATGGGTATCTGCCGCGTGCGTGGGGCGTCGCACTTATGCCGCTCATCGCGGTCGTCATGCTCGCGCTCTTCATTATCATTCCGCGCATCGATCCGAAGCGGGATAATATCGAGAAGTTCCGTCGCTACTTCGACGACTTCATTGTCGTCATTTTCGTTTTTCTTGCGTACCTCCACACGCTCACGCTCGTCATCGGCGCGGGGTACCCGCTGGACCTCATTCGGTTCCTTGCTCCCGGTTTCGCCGTGCTCTTTTGGTACGTCGGCGTCCTCGTTGGTCACACCGAGCCGAACTGGACGGTCGGCATCCGGACCCCATGGACCCTCTCGTCCGAGGAGGTTTGGCGAAAGACTCACATACTTGGCGGGAAGCTCTTTCGTACTACCGGCAGTCTCGCGCTTCTCGGTATCATCCTTCCTTCGCTGGCTATCTGGTTCATTCTCGTTCCGGCGCTCGGTACCGCGCTGGTGTGCGTCGTTTACTCGTACGTCGTGTTCAAGAAGCTCCCGACCCGTCCGGTCGGGGGCAATACGTAAGATGAACAGTGCCTCGATGCAATGAAAGCACGAGCGATCATAACGCTCGCCTTCGTTACGGTTCTTACCGGCGTTTTTCCATCGGCTCCTACCCTACAACCTACTATTGCGATCGCACAATCGCTCACCGGTCCCGGTGGCATATCGCAAGTATGGGCTGTTGATGACGGGGAGCGGGTGATGCAGGACGACCTGAATCACTGGGCGAAGAACGACCCAAACAACAGGGTTTGGCAGGGAAACCAGGTCTCGGTCTTTGGTGCTCGCAACGAAACGGTCGCTTTCCAACTGCAACTCCAAGCAGGCGGTTCTGGCGCTCATGCCGCCGATGTGCGGCTTGATTCGCTCTCGAACGGTTCCTTCACGATCCGAAATACATCCGACGACCCGACGCAGTACGTCGGGCGGAATATCGAGATCTTCCTCGAGCACTACTACAACACCTCGAATGTTCTGGAGCGATCGGGGTTCACGAATCCGACCGCGGGGGGGTGGGGTACATGCGAATCGACGCCGATGCCCGACAGCGCGTACCTCGGCCTTGTCCCTGATATGCTCGTCCCTATTGAGGCTCCATCCGGACAAAAGACGAACGGACAGGGTGGTCGTCCGTTCGAGATCGCTGCGAACCGGAACCAGGGTGTTTGGTTCGATATCTATATCCCGAAGGGTACGCCGGCGGGAACGTACACGGGAACGATCACGGTGGCCGCCGATGGTGCTTCCCGTTCCATTCCTGTCTCACTTCAGGTATATGATTTTCAGCTTCCCGATGAGAATCATCTCAATACGATGTTCTTTTATCCCTACGCGCTCCTTGAGCGGCACCCGGGTATCGCGTACGGGAGTGCCGCCTACTGGAACCTGAATCATGCGTACATGAACGTGGCACACCGACACCGCATTGATTTCGTTTCTCCCAGTATGTCGCTCGCGAATTTCAGTGCGAATGTTGGTGGGTACTACAAAGATGGTGCGGGAAGTTACTTCACTCCCGCCTACGGGTACGATGGGCCGGGTGTTGGGGTGGGGCAGACCACATACCCTATCGGCATATATGAGCAGCCCCAGTATCGATACCCAGAGGGTCATCCGAAAGCAGGGCAACCAATGGAGCCGCCGGACTGTCCGACATTCGTTGACCCGACGACCGAGACCGGTTTCGCTCCGCGTACGCAGTCGGCGTGGCAGACGGCCGCCGATCAGTGGGAAGGATGGTTCCAGTCGAACGCGCCGGACGTCATTCGATTCAAATACATGACCGACGAGCCAGGGCGGAGCGAGACCGCATGTGAGAATATCGATATCCGGGAGAAAGCGGAGTGGATACACACGAGCCCTGGTGTCGGAAAAAATCTCCGGACGTTCGTGACCGCAAACTGGTTCAATGGGTACGTCCTGCAGTGGGGGTCCATCGACTTCTACTCAATGACGGCTACAGCTGACCCCTACCACGGATATCACCTGTACGACGCGACGCCGGGACAGACGGAGTTCCACGGGAATGCGTATCAGATACAGTCACAGGATACGGTTGCCGTTCCGGGACGGAAGAAAATGACGGGTTTCTACAACGCGAACCTTCCCGATTACGGGGATGGATCGAACCTCGATGTGCCGGTCGTCGATGCTCGCGCAATACCGTGGGTCGCGTGGAAGTACGATATCGACCAGCATTTCCTCTGGGAGGTTGCGTACCTTACCGAGACCGACTCGAATCCGGCGATGGGGCATGTGAATGTCTGGCAGCAACTCTACCACAACAACGACGCGTCGGGCGGCGACGCCGAATTGGTGCTCTCGGGGGAAGACGACATGCATCTGGGTGATAGTCGCGGCGTACGAGGTCCGATCGTCTCGATGCGGATGAAGAACTTCCGTCGTGGGATGCAGGACTACGAGTACCTCTGGCTCGCGAAGCAGGGGAACAAAAGTGTGCAGGCGATCGTAGACGCAGTTGTTCCGGCCGCGCTTGATGACTTCACACCTGCGGCATCGTACACCGCCCCATTCAATACGGTCTACGGAGATCAAACGGGCAACTCACGATTTAAGCCCGAGTGCCGGAAGAATTATCCCGATATACGCGGTACCACTATCCAGTACACCGATCATTCGCGTCCTCCGACGTGGCCCCAGATAGGGAGCGGGTTCGAGGTGTACCGTCGGCAACTCGCGGCATTGCTCGAAGGGTCGGTTTTGCCCCCCGATGCGTGCTCCGACACCCTCGACAACGACGGTGACAGCAAGATCGATTTCCCCGCGGACCCTGGTTGCGAAAGTACCACCGATAGCGATGAGACGGACGCCATCACTGGAGATACAACAAAACCATCACGGCCGGTCCTCTCCATCTCTCCCTCTCCCGCAGAGACCTCTGGTGCATTCACACTCTCCTGGACTGCAGCGACTGACGCAGGGTCTGGTATCAACCACTATGAACTCTGGAGAGCGCCTGATGTGAACGGCCTCCCCGGATCATGGGGCGACGCACCGGTACCCAGCAAAGAGAACCTCTCTCCTTCCACCCTCTCGACGACCGATACCCCACCTGTCGGTACTTGGTGGTACGGTATCCATGCGGTTGATGGTGCGGGGAACTGGTCGGATGAAGCGAATCCACCCGGTTCGAGAAAAGGGATACGCACGACCGGTACCATACTCGATGACTCCAACCCCACGCCGGTCTCCCTGACCGTTTCTCCGACGCCGACCGGAAGCTTCTCCCTCTCCTGGACGGCTGCATCAGACCCCCAGTCC
>Ga0172379_10004430_pt1 | contig 20785 bp, 11 predicted proteins | sample GrowelOW334metaG_FD_119756 | JGI IMG/M metagenome (GOLD analysis project Ga0172379, IMG submission 119756) | Groundwater microbial communities from an aquifer near a municipal landfill in Southern Ontario, Canada - Groundwater well OW334 metaG | ecosystem: Environmental > Aquatic > Deep...
TATATATAGATGCGTTGTAGAAACATAGCCAACAGCGTCAATATTTGTTGAGCTTACGTTTGTGGCATACAACTTGCGCCAGTAGTACGTCGAGGAACCTAAGTCATATGCATTAGTAGATGATGGACCGACATTGCCTGCTACAGTTAGCTTGAAGGCATAAGATTTCGGCATTCCCAGGCCGACGCTGCCGCCGAAATAGTTGTACATATTCGTGTCAGCCACATATATGCCGTATTTATTCGTGACCGTACTGGCTCCACTGACTGTCCCGATGTACACGCCATACAAATTCCCGATCGTCCCGCCTTGGGCAAAAGTAGTCATCTTGAAACCATAGATATTGTTTGTGATTCTATTGGTTGCGCCATAATGGCCGACGACTGTGCTAAATGCATCAATCTCATTGTGCGTACCTAGGTCATCGGACTGATCGCGCAAAGGATAGCTGAAAACGCCAACTGTAGAGCCGTTGTCAGTAACGCCGCTTCCAATATGAAACTTAACGACTGAAAGGTTGCTTATGTCATAGTATGAGCCGCTGACATCTGCGCGCTTTATCGTGTTGGAACTAATAGTATAATCACTCGTACCAGATGCTGTATGCGTCACATCAAGGCTAGCTCCCGGCGTCTGCGTGCCAACACCAATCCTGCCATCCTTGGTGATCACCATTCTGTTTTGGTTGTTTGTATTGAACGCAAGATTGTAGTTATCGGTCGTACCCAAAGTGCCGGTCGTGGCAAAGGCATTTCCGCCTTGCACAAAATAATTGCCTGGCACAAATGGCGAGCCGGCAATGTAAAGATTTGTGGTGGACACGTAGCCCGTTGCATCAATATTGGTTGAACTGACGTTGTTCGCGTACAGCTTGCGCCAATAATATGCTGCGGCGCCAAGGTCATACGAATTTGTGGTGGACGGTGCGATTGTGCCAGCAACCGTCAACTTATAAAGATATGGATTGGATGTGCCGATGCCAACGTTGCCGCCATCAATTACAGTCATCACGTCTGATCCATTGTCCTGGAGTCTCAAAATCGGGCTTGTTTCCGCGCCATTATCTGCAATCAATGCCGCAGAAAGAGTCGGAATGTTTGGCGCACTGCCTCCTCGGAGTGCAAAGTAACCGCCGATTTGGACTGGCGCAGATCCCGCATTCAAGCCAAGCCCAGTAACACCGACATTGGTACCGCTGTTTTTATTCGTGGTTGCATTGCCGACTAAGCCAAAGTTGGAAAGACCGTCACGCGCAATACCTTCATAGCCGATGTTCCAATAATTGTGGTTTCCGGCCACATAAGCCAGCCCGCCATAATTGCCATAGCCTAGGTCAAATCGCGTCCCAGTTGCCGCAGAGGCACTATAAAGATACTGAACCCTTGAGCCTGCTCCGCCAGTATATCCGGCATAAACATAAACTCCTTGTGCAGTCTGAGAAAGTGTTTTTGACCCTGCGCCCGTAAAATTAATTCTACTCAGTTGAACGACTGAGGCGGGGCTAGCCGCGGCTGTTCCAGACAGATACATCCCATAATCGGCGCTCGTTATAGCTGTCTGTCGAATAATATTTATGCTATTTCCGTAGTATGTCCCGCTCGCATAAACATCTTTCCAAGAATTCAAGGCAGAGCCCAAATCATACGCATTGTTCGATGTTGGCAAGATGCTCGCAGTCGATGAAACGCCGTTCACGCGGATGGGGTTGGTTGTGACATAGCCAGCATTGGTCACTGCCTGCAAGTTTGGCGTTGAGTATAGCGTGCCATTGACGTACAAGTGGGTCGTAGAAACGTACGTCAGCGCATCAATTCTGGAAGACGACACATTAGTCGCATACAAGTTGCGCCAGTAATAAGATGATGAACCGAGGTCATATGAATTTGTAGATGATGGGCCGACATTGCCAGCAACTGTAAACTTAAAAGCATAAGGCGTTGTGAGACCAATGCCGACGTTGCCGGTGCTCAAATTTCCATAAACAGAATTGCCGATGTTCAATTGATTGCTACCAGTAGCCGAAGGAGCGTTGACATCATAACCAATCACGATATTGTTTGATCCAGTTGTAACATTGTCGCCAGCTTGATAGCCCACGAACAAGTTATTGGCGCCGGATGTGTTCGCAAGACCAGCTTGATAACCAAGCATGGTGTTATTGTCCGATCCAGTAGTCAAGCTCCGACCGGCACTATACCCAACGTAAACCCCATTCTGATTGGAATATCCAAATGTACCTAACCCTGCGTAATAACCCAAGGCAGTTGTATTTGTGGCCGAAATATTATACACCAGGGCGTTCAAGCCAATAGCCGTGTTGTTATTGCCGGTTTTATTGAATGCGAGGGCATTCATGCCAAAAGCTGAGTTGCTCACCCCTGTGGTATTAGCGTATAAGGCATATGTGCCCAAAACTGAATTACCCTCTCCAGTAGTGTTAGAAACCCCTGAATAACTCCCAATAAACGTATTGTAAAGTCCAGCAGTGCCTATACCAGAAACATTATTAACTTTTCCAGTCTCGGTTCCCATGAAAACGTTGTTTATGTTGTCTGAATGGATGCTCATCAACTCTGTTCCGTCTGACTTAACCAGTTTAATCAGCGGATTGGAATTTGATTGCGCTGAGTTGGCAGTTATCGTAAATTGAGTTGTATTGGCATTGCCGCCAGCCATCAATGTCCCGCTAGCATAGATGTTTTTCCAAGCTTTGGTCGCTGAGCCCAAGTCATAGGCATTATTCGCTGTCGGCAAAATGCTCGCAGTTGATGACACGCCATTGACTCTAATCGCATTGGTCGTGACGTTTCCGTTGTCTGTTATGTCCTGCAAAGTAGAAGTCGTTCCTCCGGATGCTGCCGTGGCCCATGAAAAATTGCCAGCGCCATCAACTTTCAAATATTTATTGGCAATAAGGGCCGCTGGCCAGGTATAGGTCACGCCACGGAAGGTAGTAGTGCCAGCTGAGAGGTTGAATGCAGCATTTAAATTCTTAGCAGAAACAGTGCCTGTGGCGTAGATGTTTCGCCAGTTGTAAGACGAGGAGCCGAGGTCATAAGCGCCAGTGGACGATGGGCCGACATTGCCAGCGACTGTAAGCGAGAAAAGGTATGGCTTAGCTGCTCCAATGCCGACACTACCGCCAAAATAGTTCATCATGCTCGTATCAGCCACATACACGCCGTATTTGTTGTTGACCGTACCCGCGCCGTTGATCGGGTCTACATACAGACCATAAAGATTTCCAATGGTTCCACCTTGGGCATATGGTTGGACTTTTACGCCGAAAATATCGGTTGATACCCTGCTTGTTGCACCATAGTGGCCGACAATTGAATTGAGGCCTCGCGTATCTGCAATAGTGCCTTGATCATCGGCTTGATTGCGCAATGTATAGCCGATCACGCCGATCATGTTGCCGGTATCTTCGACTCCGTATTTTACTAAAGGAATAATTTTTCCGAATACAGCAGTGTCTGAATAAAAGCCTGAAACTTCTACTCTCTTGGTCAAAAGCGCCCTGACTAAACCTGTCAGTGTCGTGCCTGATGCAGTCTGAGATGCCAAAATTTCGCCCATGTACGAGGTGCTGCTCGCATAAATGTTCTGCCAAGCCGAACCATAAGCGCCAAGACTGTACGAATTGTTCGCAGTCGGCAAGATGCTCGCTGTTGAAGAAACGCCATTTACGCGAATCGGGTTAGTCGTCACATAACCGGCGTTGGTGACAGACTGCAAATTCGGCGTTGAGTATAACGAGCCGTTGACGTACAGATGGGTCGTAGAAACATATCCCGCTGCGTCAATGTTGGTTGAGCTTACGTTTGTCGCAAAAAGATTCTTCCAACGCAAAGATGAAGATCCAAGGCTGTAGGTTGAATCAATGAACGGAATCAAATCACTGTTAATTCTGGAATTGACTATCAGTTTGTCAGCTGAATTGCTGCCGATAATCGTGTGGCCGTCCACCTGGAGATTACCGGTCGTGGTCACATTGCCTTGGCGCGTGATAGTAAACACATCAGCCCCGCTATAAGCCCGCATTAAATAATCAAAAGTGTCAGAAGTGCCTGATGTACTCACGAACAAAGCAGTGCGCTTGCTGGAGGCCGCGTCCGTGCTGTTCATGCGCAAGGCAAATAAGTTTCCTCCCGTGTTAGACACGGTGTGTGAAGCGTATTGTCCCTGCAAAGTTTCGGAATTAAAGGCATATGGCACAGCAGTCAGCCTCTTGCGCGGCGTCATTTCCGAGTCAATAGCGCCGATTGTAATGCCTAAATACAACCCATCTTGGTTCCAATCAATGTTCAGCGGCACTTGATTTGCCCCTGTATTGCCCAGCAACTCAGAGAATAAGCCAGATTGAGTGGCAACGCTTATGGCTGCTGGCGTTCCAGTGGGCAAGCCATTGGTGGTGGATGCTGACCAAATCGGGGATCCGCCTGAAGCTTGGCTATACAAACTGAATTTGATTTGGTAATTCGCATCTGGTACTGCATTCCCAGTGTTATCCATGAGCTTGCCCTGGTAATTGAAAGCACGATTGATTCCGACGGCTGCATGAGCCTCATTCACCGCAAATAGACCGTAGACGATAGACGATAGACGATAGCCAGAAATCTGGGCACTGCAGATAGCGGCTATTGCAACCAATATGCCAAATGACCGCTTGAAATTTTGAATTTTGAATTTTGAATTTTGAATTAAATTAAAAAGCCTCACGATCATCGTGCTGAGTTTTTTCGTTGTTTTGCTATTTGTTCTAAATTTCCAATTCATGGGTTTCTTTGGTTTGCCCCACGAAGCTTCACGCGAAGTGGGGTTTGCGACTTCAAGTTTTGTGAAGTCTCTTTTGGCCCATTTTGTTTTTGGAAATTTTGTTTGGATTTGAGTTTTGCTAGTTGGCTAATTTTGGCCAAACTCGCTGTAAAAAAAATAGGGAACTGGCTACGATGTCCTGTTCCCAACGTCCCTTGCATAGTAGCAAATATTTCTAGGCTGTTATTTTGGCTATATATACTCAAGATTAATTATATATATTTATAGGGGTCTGTGGATAAACTGTTACGTTGCCTAAACCTTCACTTCTTCACTCTTCCCTCTTCACTCAAAATTCTTCATTTTTCATCTCTTGATCTCTGCATCTCTTGATCTCTTGTTTTTTATCCCCAATGTATGCACAAGCAAACAAAAAATAGCTCTAATTAGCTCAAAAGTGATATTGTTATTGAGCTGACATTATTTTTTTGGTGGATTGACGCGGTATTCCTAAAAGTGGATAACGCGAACTGTGCAAATCTAACTAATTCCGCTACATCTAGCCAATTTGCCTTGCAATACGGTAATTGATAGTATGAATATATTATGAAGAAGAACCTAAGTGATATTTCACATCAAGATATCTTGGCCGCGATAGATGCATCCGGCCATAAAATACTAGACAGGCTACAAATCAATTTGACTGAGGTGCGTAGCGAGATGCATACCGGTCTTGTTGAGGTGCGTAATGAGATGAAAACCAGCTTAACCGAGGTTCGTGATGAGATGCACACCAGTTTCACTGAGGTGCGTGATGAGATGAAAACCTCAATAGACAAATCCAAGCAAGACATATTAGCCGTAGTAGCAACCAAACAAGACCTTTCGTCTGCAATAGATGCATCCAAACAGGAGATTCTGGAAGTCATGAGCATTTACGCAACCAATACGGATGCTGAAATCGACAGTCTCAAATCAGATGTTGGTAGTCTTAAATCAGACGTCAGTACTCTAAAGGCAGACGTAAGCCACATTAAAGGCGTGATTAACACACAAATGCCCACCAAGAATTATATAGATGCGAAATTATTTAAATTAAGCGGTGAAATTTGTGGACACTTGCGAAAAGAAGATGACAAGGTTGACGCAATCACTGACATTCTCACGAAAAAGAAGGTTTTGACCAAACCCGAAGCCAAGAAAATTACACAAATGGGCCCATCATTCATGAAGGTTTGATTGTCCGCGTAGAGACGCATAATCATGCGTCTAACTTAAAAACGAATACAATTATTCCGCCAACGTCGCGTATAAATCATCCCACTCCACCCAAGCGGCACTATTTGCGTAATACAAGAGGTAAAGTGCTCCATAGAGAGGGGTGAATGTAACATCAATCTTTTGCCAAGATGTGTCCGCTGTTCCTGTCCAAATGTTTTGTCCTCCTGACATATTAATGGTTGGTATGGCCGCTCCATCGCTTCTAACCCAACCCGTCATCCTATACTTCTTGCCAGGGGTAAAAATGTCTCCGCCACTGGCGTAAACATAGGTTCCAGACCCCCAAGCAGCGCGCAAAGCATATTTGCCGCTGTGCGGGCTCGCTGTTGACTTAGTAAGCGTTGCATTACTGCTTCCTGGGGTCCAGGCTGAAGTTCCAATATCAACTACGGAAATGTCGTCGAACCAAGCCGAACCATGGGCTGAGCCGATTTGGAGCTGAAAACCTACGCCAGACGCTAGGAAAACTGCGTCAAAGGGAGTCCACGATGCAGATGCGGTAGAGGCAGCAACACCACTATTTGTGTAGACGATAGCTGTTTCTGAACCGTCGCTCTTGAACCATCCTTGAATATGATATGTATGTCCGCTGACCAATACATTCTGATACAAACTGGCAAAATTATTGACAGTATAAGTTATTTTTAGCGATTTAGTGCCCGAACTTCCAGGACGAACAGTGGTTGCATCTTTAGCAAAAGTACCAGCAACATTAACTGTCCACGCGCTCGTATCCGCCGCCTCCATAGCCGCATCAGCCACGGCTATTGGTAGACCCTCCATGTCTCCCTCTACAACAACTTGCTTATTGATAACTTGTTGTTTGCCTTTATCTTCAGTGACAGTCACGTCGTCAAATTCAACGTAATGACCGGCAGATAGGTTTACTGAGGCAAGATCAATTAGCGTGTTAAGATCTGCCACTTTTACGACATCAAAACGTTGCCAGGCCGTACTCGCCGTGCCAATTGCAACCGCGCCTCCCCCACCAAGATATATTTGTGGGTAAGAAGTCCCATCACCTCTCATCCAGCCAGTCATCCGATATTTTTTTCCGATAGTTAAGATGGCTTGGATAGCATATCCGTCCGCATTAGCGTTGTCATAAGCGATACGGATAACCTGATTACCGCCATGGGGCGATGTTGTTTGTTTTGATAGGACAGACTGAACAGCTGACCAGGCTGTTGCTCCAGTATCAATAATGGAAAAATCGTCAAACTGAACAGCTCCTCCGACTCCGAGGGACGATGCCGCCATCATAAAGCCAGTACTTTGAGAAACGCCCGTGTAATCAAAATACTGCCATGTGGTTGAGTTGGTTCCAGTCCATCTTAGGCCTGCTGCACTGCTATCACTCACTCCTGGTACAGCTATTCCATCCACACTACGCGCCCAGCCTGTAACACGGTATGTATTACCATTGCTAAGAGGGCTATATTGATATAAATATCCTGCCGAGGAACCATTGTATCCAATCTGAGCCACATAAGAACCTATGCCACCTGTTCGCGCTCCAGCCACACGTGTGGCCGCAATACTCAATTCAGTCCAACCAGCAGGAGGCGGCCCTGCTGCCCCTTCAAAATTCCCATTAACAAGGGCAACTGGCTTACCTTCCATATCACCATCAACCAGAGTCTGCGTATCCTGGACTTGAGTGTAGCCCGTAGCTTCAGTAACCATTACATCGTCAAATTCAACGTACTGACCGGCTCCGGTAACCCCAAAAGCAATAAGGAAGAGTTGTCCTCCGCCAATAGGTGAACTCGTAACATCAAACCTCTGCCAAGCTGTAGAAACAGAACCCGACCAAACTTGATTATTACCTCCAAAAAAAATGCTTGGATAAGCTGCGGATCCACCGGCACGGGCCCAACCAGTTATACGATATCTCTTTCCGGTCGTGAGTATGTTTTGATATGAGTCTCCATATACTTGCGTACCATCTGCCGTAACTCTTAAAACCTGTTTTCCGCCATGGGGATTAGTGGTTTGTTTAGATACAGTGGCCGCAATAGCTGGATAGCTCCCGGCGGTTACGTCTGTAACTGAAATATCATCAAACTCAACGTAATGGCCAGAGGAAAGGTTATGGCTGCCAAATTGAAGGATATCAGTCGATGCTATTACGGTTACATCAAAAGCCTGCCAGCTGTTATCTGTGGTACCTGCAAAATATGTCGGGGTCATCCAAGCAGAAGATACTAAAGGTGAAGAACCTCCGTCGCCTCTGGCCCAACCAGTAATATGATAGACACGGCCACCAGTAATTCCACCTATATAAGCTGCACCATCAGTAAAACCATTATAGGTTACGCGCAGTGACTGAAGCCCCGTGTGTGGAGTCACGGTTTCCTTAGATAAAGTCGCTTGACTAGGGTACCAAGCTCCTGTGCCTGCCGCCTCCATGTTGCCATCAGTAAAATTCACTGCAGCATTTGTCGCTTCCATATCGCCATCAGCCAATAATTGTTTTACATTGGGGGTGGTAACTGATCCAGACAACGCAAAACCAATCTTAATGAAGGTCAAAAGCGCGGCTAGCAACAAAAAAGGTATCAAAATCTTCTTCATGATGGGGCTATTATAACAATGCGGGGTTATTTTGTAGAGACGCCCTGCCAGGGCGTCTCTACCGGGTAACGTCCATTACCGATCGAACCATTCACAGTTGACAAAACCGCCAAAATATGGGATGTGTATTATATGGACGAAATTTTGTTCCGTGACAAATATCGAATACCGTCAACCCGGTTAAAAACATGGAATTATGGTGGTTCGGGATGGTATTTTATTACGATTTGTACCAATGGCAAACAACCGTTTTTTGGAAAAATCAGACATGGGACAATGCAATTGTCGAAAATGGGGCAAATCGCCAAACAATGTTGGGCACAAATCCCCGACCATTTTCCAAACGTTCAATTAGACGAATTTGTGATCATGCCGGACCATGTTCACGGCATTATCGTGATCAAATCCCCCGTAGAGACGCATAATCATGCGTCTAACCCAATAACAATTCAATCCAATGGCAACAAATTCGGCCCACAATCGAAAAATTTGGCGTCGATTATTCGCGGTTTTAAAATTGGGGTTACCCAATGGGCCCGAACAAACGGTTCACCGTTTTTCATGTGGCAACCGCGTTATTACGACCATATCATCCGCGATGAAGACGCATTAAAAGAAATACGACAATATATTCGTAACAACCCATTAAAATATGGGTTAACCCGTAGAGACGCATAATCATGCGTCTAACCCATGAACATGTAACGCCAAATAACGGATTGTATTTTTAGTTAGACGCATGATTATGCGTCTCTACGAATTCCGATGATACAAAAAACCACCTTTTGGCGGTTTTTTGTATGGTGGACCTTGAGGGATTCGAACCCTCGACCCCTTCCATGCCATGGAAGTGCTCTAGCCAGCTGAGCTAAAGGCCCTCTATCATGTATCACGCATCATGTAGCATATATCATCCTGACCGTTTGTTACATGTTTCGTGTTACATGTTATATGTTATGCGAAAAGATTAGTCAATGGATTGGAAAATCTTAGAAAATCCCCTTGTTTCAGCTATCCTATCCCTGCAATACCCGCTTTTTTTGTCCAAGTTCTTCAAGGCAGCATGGAGAGTCCTTATTTCCCTTAAAGTCTGGACAAAATCTTCATTTGAGGCATCCGAGGCCTGATATTTAGCCAACTCATCCGAAGCCTGGCGAATACCTAGCAAAAGGTTCTCTGGCTCCATTTCTAAATGATTAGCCGATTCGTTCCCATGCGTTGCCTGATCCATGGCCAAAACCACAGCTTTGACGCCCTCATCAACATCCTCATCGACTATATCCATGTCATCCTGAGTGGAGTTCGACGGAATCGAAGAGCCTGCCCTGAGCGAGCGTGGTGTAGATGCGAGTCGAATGGGATCTGGTTCGTTCTGATCAAGCCGGATCTTTCGACTGCGCTCGTCTAACTCGCTTCGTTCAAGATGACAATTCGCTTCTTCTGACGTTGTCCCGCCCTCATTAAGATATATGTGGCGGGATCCCGCTGTTGCGGTGATACGTGGTACGTGGTACGTGGTACGTGGCGTACGGAGTGCTAATTCCGATGCCAGTATTTCTAATTTCACCAACTGCGCAGGATCAATATCTCCGGAGCTGAGTAAAGACCTCCATTCAGACGATTCCCTGTCCAAATCAGTACTTCGCATAAATCCAACCTTGACTCTGGTGGCTAAATTGCGCAAATGCGCTTGCCTTGACCTGATCTTTTCAGCCGCTTGAAGGTCTCCGTCTTCGGCTGATTGAATCAAACTCGAAATCTCAGCCAGCTCATTTTCCAAAGCCATGAAAGAATCTTTTAACTTAATAGCCAAATCACGCTGATCAGCTGCCAGCGTTGACTTGCCTTTTTTCTTTGAGCCGCTTCCCTGCGGAAAATTCAAAGCAGCTTTTAACCAGCCTGTTAATGCCACAAAAGTATTATACAACGAGTGGCATATGTATAAAAGTAGGTTCGGAAAATTTCCCCAATTTTACGCTTTGCGTCAAATATCCCCTTTTAGAAAAAGGGGTTCGGACAATCCGCCTGCGTCCCCTTTCCTAAAGGGGACAGCCTTAATGCAAGGCATTAAGGCATGAGGAATCAACCGAGTAACCAGCATAAAAGTAGAGACGCTCCGCAGTACTGCGGAGCGTCTCTACACACCCCTCGCCCATTAGATGGGAGAGGGGCAGGGGGTGAGGGTTATTGTTGGATTGGATTCTGCACTGCTGGCCCGGAGATCTTCTCCTCTACTGGCTGCATATTTGAGCCTGTAGCCTTGCCACCAGTCTTATCTTTGGCAATCAAGTCTTTGAGATAGGTGATGCGCTGACCAACCATCTCATTATCCTTGTTTGTCTCTTCCACTTTCAAGACCTGATCCAAGGCTTTCTGGTAATCTTTCTGCTCCTCATAGATAGCTGAGAGATACCACCTGGCATTGGCATAATCAGGCGAGAAAGCCACGATCTGCTCAAACATGCCTTGAGCCTTTGGCTTGTCATTATCCCTGTAGTACAGGATGGCAAGCTGGAAGGCCACGCCCACATCTTTATTGCTTACGCTGAGTACTTGCTCAAGCTTGGTGATGGCATCCTTGATCCGACCCTGGCGCTCATAGGTGAGGCCTAAGAAGTAGTGGGCTGCCGCATAATCTGCCTTAGCCTCAATTCCTTTATTGAATGCTTCGACGGCTTTGTCTAATTCATCTTTGACAGTTTGCTCTGCTGCCTTTTTCTGCGTCTCATCCTTAGATTGGACCAAAGCAGCAGCCTTGTCAGCCAAGGTCAGATGAATCTTGCCGATCTCGGTTGAGAAAACCGGGTTGTTCGGCTCATATTCCAATGCTTTCTGATAATTCTGGATCGCGAACTCTTCGGCGCCAGATGTGATCTCGGCAATGGACTGGTAAATGACTGCTAAATTCTCCCAATTGTCTACGTTTACCGGATTGATTTCTGTTGCGCGCTTAGCCGTATCAATTGCTGCGGCAATTATCTGATTTACCTGGGCTGCTGTCTCAGCATCAGCCTTGTTCGCCTTCACGATTTCAGCGCTCTTGATCAAATAGGCTTGAGACAAATTCCTATAATAGACATCATTTAGCCTGTTCAAGGCCACAGCATTATTCATGCTATCAATGACTGAGTCAGTTGATTTGCCGGCCTGATATGACATTACAGCTTTTGAGTATGCCGCTTCTGCAGCCAACCTTTGCCCGGCTACCCAGGCTGTAGAAAGGGCAGCCACGCACAGCATTATGAACAAAACAGAGATGACTGCTGTGCCGGCCGTGTTCTTGCGCGCATCCCAGACAAAAGCCTTCTTGGCCACCAAGGCAGCCAGAAGCGCCAAGAAGAACCAAAATGCGAAATTGTGCGCAAAATTATAATTATAGAAGAATGCTAGAAAAGTGAGTGACGCCCAGGTCACGAACACTGCCAGATACGCTTGCCATTCATCGTCATCACGTTCCTTTATCAAGTGCATGACGCTCATCACAATGGCTGAAGCCAGCAATATAATCCACAATGACATGCCAACCACGCCGATCATGGCAATTAAGGTGAAGAAAGAACTTAAGCCACGTTCAAAACGCACGGTCCAGAATTCTGAAAGGTTCACGGCTGGCGAGCGATACTTGGCATAATCATATATCCAGGTACCAGGGCCAGAGCCAAAGACCGGTGATTGCTTAAGAACGCTCTTGGCAATATCCCACGAAGCAGTAGCCGAAGGCGAGACCTCTGACGGCAGAGGTAGCTTAATTGGCGTGCTGAATATTATGAACAAAATTGAAAGACTGATAAGTACGCCCGGAATGGCAATGCGCGACGGATGATGGATTTTGAGCGAGCGGACAACAGGCAATACGATCAATAAGACCATGCCAAAGAGTACTCCGGCCCAGACGACCCAAAAATCCACAACGACTGCGACTAAGACAGAAATGACGAGCGCTAACCAGACAATCACATTGGAAATTATCTTGCCTTTAATCTTTCCAATATTGCATTCCATGTCCTTGCACCCAAAAACAGTCAAAGATGCGGCAAGAATCATGGGCACTACCATATAGATACCCAAAGCATTGATTGTGCCAATGGTGTTGAACGTACGATCACCTGTGAATTTAAACAACCAACCAGCCGGATAAAGACCGAACATCTGCAATAGTCCCCAAAGGCCGACTAAAACCGAAGATGCTAGAAACACGAGGAGCATCTGGTAAAGTTTCTTGGTTGTACCAACGCGGTTGACGACTAAGAAGTAAAACAGGACCAAGGCCGCTATCGTGGCAAACGACCATTGCATCTGGCCGATGTTGCCGACCAAAGACATGTACCTGTCGCTTGAGAACAAGCTCGTCACCAGCCAGCCCAAGGCAAACAAGATCACTACCAAGTGCAGCCAAGATCTGGACAAGATGAAGTGGCGGTCAATCAATGCCTTGCCGAGCCAGGCAGTTGTGCCAATCAAGACTAGGATGATAAGCAAAGTCTGCTTATTTAGCTCCAGCACATCAATGGTGATGGGCAAGAAAAACAAAGGCACAAGTGCGATGCAGGCATACAAGCAAACATCAATAACCTGGCCAAGGACCTTGGATAAACGCGAGTTGCCCGCGCTACCCTCTAACGTGGACGCTGCCACAGCTTCATGATTGAGCATAAAAAATGTTAAGAACCAAATTGCTAATTAATTCCAAAATAGTATAGCACAATCACAACGCCAAATGAACGCCTAGATGGTTTGTGGAAAACTTTCCGTCATGCCGGAATCGGAAAACCTCTTCGTTTCTCCTTTCTCAAGGAGACTTCACCGTACTGGGTCACAGCCCCTTGAGAAAGGGGCCAAGGGTTTTCTGTTCACTCCGGCAACAAAGTCGCGTTTGGCTTATCAGCCGGGATCTGATTCTCGACTGGGGCTACTGGAGGCGTGGAAGAACTCTGGGAGATTGGAAGACTTGCTGGTTTTGTTGGGCTCTGAGTCTGCAGGAATATATTGAAATCTACAATTTTCTCTTTAGCTGTTACCAGATCCAAAGGCTCAGATGTATACTTGCTGTAGCCAGCTTTTTCAACCGTGATATAGAAGACATTCCTATCTACCAAGAATCCGAATTTGCCGCTGGCGTCCGTAACGATTGATTCCAACAATTTATTGAACCTTTGCTCAAATATGCGCACCACAGCGCCAGAAATAGGCTTGCGCGTCCTAGCCTCCAGCACCAAGCCCCATGGTTCTGATTTGGCTGGCATGGCCAGTTTGCGGAAAAGCAGATAAAAACCTGTCTGGACAATCAACAGGACGAGCGAAAGATAGGTTGGCGAAATAATAAGTGCAGCCAAAGACAAGACAATACCTAAGACTGCCAAGAAGTGCTGGAACGCATTGGAAAATCGCTTAAATAAAATTTTCTTTGGACTTTCTTCGGCCTTAAGCGGATCCATTGGAATATTAAATGCAATAATTTCTTCCTGTTTCAAGCCTATTACCTCGCCATGATACAGATCCGAAAAAGCCGCATCCTGGGATTGATTTTTCAGGTAGTCACTTGGGAAAATATAGCCTTGCTTTGAAATCTCAATCAGATAATTACCCTGTTTTGCCGTAAAAATATACCTGCCTTGTTTGTCCGCGACCCTGGTCTGGACCACGAGCCTGGATTCATAGTGGATCAACCTGACTACTGCGAATTCAATCGGCTGTTTTGTGAAAGCATCATATACAACCCCCCATTTCTTTTTCCTGAAACGCGTAAATATCAAGAATGGCTGGGTAAACAAAAACCGTAAATAAGATAAAAGGTTAAAAAACGAGATTGAGCCAAAAGTATTTATCAATGAAATCGCAATCAAGGCTGGGGCTTCGGAATTGTCTACAGCATCCACCAGTTGCGGCGGGCGAATAAACTTTTCCAAAGACAAAATCGCGTATTCCAAGTTATTGGCGATCTTTACTATTTCAAATTTGCCTCCAAAAACGTTTTTTTGTATCAAGAATGATTTTGATGTTTCCGGCAAATACCCGTCCTTTTCCACCACAGCACGGTATGTTCCATTTGGAATGACGAACAAATAAACGCCGTCAGCCGCAGTCAGGGTTGGATTGGCTTGGCCATACGGCGCACCGTTCCAAATCACCCAATTCCCGCTTTGTAAAACATACAAAGTCACTTTCGCTTCTGTGACCGGAACTTGATTTACGCCAAGAAGATTCTTTTCCAACACTTGCCCGACAGCCTGGACCTGAAATGTATCAGCCGGCGGTGAGACCAAGCCGAAGTCAAACATGACGCTGACTTCAGTTTTGAACTGCCCTGATTTGGGAGCGCTGAACGCGCCGACAAAGGCCGTGTTATCCGCATTCATGGCCAATGAATACGCCTGACCATCAGCCACAATGACCGCATATTTAGGGATAGCGCCCATGTTGGCCGTTGGAATGCTTACAATGATTGAGGCATTGGCCGGAACCCCATACGTGCCATCAGGCCCGGGCTGAAGCATGACAGCACCGCCCATCAAATAATACAAAGGATGGACTGTCACTCCGTATGGCGTGGTTGTAGCAGTCGGAGGAACTATTGGCGGTGTTGTGGTCGGTGTTATTGGCGGAACTACTATTGGTGGGATCGGCGGAGTTGACGTCGGAGTCGGTGGGATCGGAGGTACTGGAGGGATGGGAGGAATCGGGGGGATCGGAGGTATTGGCGGAGTTGACGTCGGAGTCGGTGGGATCGGCGGAGTGCTAGTTGGAGTGGGCGGAATTATCAGGCCAATAGGCGTGGCATGGGCCAAGGCACCCGAAGAATAGTTGTTATAAATATTATAGGCATATGCCGCGTAATAATAAGTCACGCCATTAATCAAAGGCTGGTCCAAATGCGTTACAGCCAAGCCGTTATAAACCAGATCCCCGTCCATTGGCCCGGTTGGATAGCCATCTGTCCGCCGCCGAATGATTACGCCTGCAAAATCAGGCTCTGGCGGATGGTCCCATTGCAGCAATACAGATGCGTCGCCTGCTGTAGCGATTAGATGGACATTGGTCGGCGGCACCAAGTGCGCAGCAGTATGAAAAGTATAGACACTGGAGGTGGCCGAACCATACGTGTCCTGTGAAAATACTTGATAATAATAAGTGGTGTTATATTGTAAAGCATTCAAAGCAATTGAATGCTGGGTAACATCACCAGGCACGCTCGTCCACAGCCCCAAAGCCGGCGTTGTGCCATATTCAACTATTGATGTAGCTGGTCGGTTCGTATCCCAGATAATAATCGCTGAAATATCCGTGATTGACGTGCTGGTTACGTTCGAAATCAATAAAGGCGGCGCAATCAAAGTCGTAAAAGCGTAATCATTACTTATTGTCTGGTTGCCGGTTTGATTAGTGGACGAAACCCTGAAGTGATATGTGGTGCTTGGAGACAAAAACGTCAAATCAAGGCCGTGTGAAAACACAAGCGATGAATTTGAAAGAGAAAGACCGTAAGCATTGGTAAGGCCATATTCAACAACCGAGGTTGCGCCTTGGTCAGTGTCCCAAATAATCCTGGCACTGGAATCCGTGATATTAATGGCCTGAATATTTGTTATCACTGGATTCGTGGCACCGCCGCCGGGCGGAGGTGGGGGTGGTGGGGGTGGTGGGGGTATGGTGCCGACTTGGCCTGTCACGGCCACGCTATCATCCGTGATTATCGGCAGTGCCAACTGAAAGACCTGACCAAAACCGCCGCTGATATCCACCAAACCTTGCATTGGAACAGCTGAATTAGTCATCCGATGCAAGCCGCCTGCTGCATTAGTGCCAATCCTGATCACAAACCGATCGCCTGCTGGTACGCTCCCTGCACCAGCATCAGTCGGGGGCGTGAACGTGATTTGGTTGACCCCAACTCCAATGCCCCAGACTCCGATTCCAGCCGCAACCGCATGCGCCAAACCGGTTTCAATGCCAGTGACCGGGCCATGAAAGATATCCACGTCGCCAACATCAACGCTGCCAATGGCAAAACCTGTAAAATCCAAAACCATTGTGTCTGTCGGCGCATTAATGCCATTGGATAAGCGCAAATGCACTTCGTGGTTGGCCGAAACAGCCACTTTGTGGCTAGTAACTAAGTCATAGGCCGTGTTGACTGCGGCCAAAGCAGGCGATATCAACGAAAACACCGTCAATATCAAGACGGCAAACGCCAAGAATTTTTTATGTAAAAAATTTGCAAGCACAACTACAAATATATTATACAGCCTCCACATTATCCTCGCACCCCCAGTCGTCCTTCTCAATCCCCCTTCTGTCATCCTCGCGAACGCGGGGATCCAACTGTATTACTGTTAGATTCCTTTTTTCAAGGGAATGACAGGGCGGTGTCATCCTCGCGAACGCGGGGATCCATTCCCATTATTCTCTTCACTCAAATCCAACCAGTCCGGATTGATGCTCTCGATCAGCTCTATCTTCCATGCCCTATTCCATTTCTTCAGTTGTTTCTCCCGTGATATCGCACTCTCAATCGAGCACGTATCTTCAAAATAAACCAGCCTATGCAATCCATATTTTTTTGTAAACCCATCCACTAGACCGCTCCGATGTTCCCATATTCTCCGTTCCAGATTGTTCGTAACTCCAATATATAAAGTCCCGTTTCGTTCATTGGTAAGAATGTAGACAAAATAAGACTTCATACCATGTAATTTAGAGCTGGATTCCCTTTTTCAAGGGAATGACAGGGGAGGGATTACCGTTTCCTCGATGCCTTCAATGCGGCATTGATAATCAACTTGTTATACAGCCTCAGCAACATGTAAATGATTGCCAAGCACAGCACGAAGATCAAGGTCAGCCTCCAAGGAAAAACCCAAAAAGCAACACTTTTGGATTCTAGCGGAGTATTCAAGCTTCCGTACTTAACATCCACTGAAGCTGAATAACGACCAAAAGCAAAATTTCTCCACTCGTTTTTCAGTTGCGCAATGAATCCGCCCTGCTCAATTTCGTCTGATTTGGCCCACCAAGTATCCAAGCGCCTGATACTATTCGGCAGAACAGCGCCATTGCGCGGATTGGCTTGGACTTTGGCTACAATGCCGCCCCACATGTTCCTGACAGTCAAAGTTCCAGCCGGCCTAAAGTGGACATTACCCGTATTCCTGACCCTTAAGCTCATCATGGCTGGCAAATGGCTGAATATGCCTTGGTTGACTGTAAAAGACTCGATATTTGCGCTCTCCTTAACATCTCCTGCGATCCTGACCAAAAAGACTGCTCCGGTTTTTGCTGTCACGCCCACGCCTGATGATTTGCCCAAAGCCTCAGGGCTCGTGGAAAAGAAAACCGTAGCATAATGCCCGCCCGGCTCTGCATTGAGCGGCGCTGAAATAGTATAAATAATATCCTTTGTCTTTTTGGGCTGGACCACGAAGTTTTTTTCTGAAAATGTAAACCAAGATGGCAAGCCCGCGATATCTGTTTCAGGCAAATACTTCTGATCCCCTTCCTCGCCCTCGGCCATGAATCTTTGGACTGACACGTAATATACAATTGGCACGTCGCGGTCATTGGTAAGGGAAATCTTTCCTGTGACTGCCCTGCCCGGCTGGATATAATGATCAATGATGACCGGCGAGATCACGACTGCCTTGGCTGGAAAGCAAAATAAAAAAGAACTGGCAACAAGTGCCAATAATGCGATTTTCCTGGCAGACTTAATCATAAGATATCACGCTCCTTTAAAATGAACCCGTAACCCTGTAGGTAACATGCTGCGTATAATTACCTGATCCAGTACCGCCGCTGATAGCTGCCTTATGCGTTACTAGATTTGTCTGAGTAAAGGCTGTGGTTGATGTGACTACGAACGGAGCAGTATATGCAACAAAGTTCGTGAATGTAGTCGGAATCGGAAAATCATTTATGGTATAACCGGCTTGAGCCACTGCTGGCTGGTCAAATGCGCCTGTGCCAGGGTTGCGCCCTCCGCTTGTGGCCACGGCCATGGCCGCTCCATAATCTTCAGTGCCCGCAGTAATTGTCCCAGCCGCGCCGATATTGGTCATGGTAGCCGCGCCTGTCGCAAAATCATGGTCAGCTCCGACTTGAGCCGTGTACCCGGCTTTGGCATTGGTTTGTATCTTCAGCCTGTATGAACATGACGAAACAACAGCAGAAGTAAGCGTACCTAGTGCGCAAGTATGTTTTTCAGTGGTCAAATTTGCCGGATCAGTAATCATGAAAGATAAGGTGGCAGGCACAGTGGCGGTCACGGTCACATCATTGCCCCCATTCACATAAAACATGGCAGCCCCGTAATCAATGGTCGTGCCCGAGGACAGGATCGCTTCAGAAAAATTTTGGGTCGTAAGCGTACCAGTGCCATTTGTGGTTACCGGCACCCTGACGCACAAGCCGCCGGTCTTGGGCCCGGTTACCGGAGCTGTAAAAGTCCAAGTTGCCGTGCCTGCACCCAAAGACGTAAAAGAACCAGTGGACCCGAAGGCAGTAGTTGTCGCTGGAGTGCAGTTCAATAAATTCGAAGTTGAGCTTGGCGCGCCAGCTCCGCTCCAAGCTACGGTCAATGTGATAGTATCGCCATTACCGTAATTTCCGGTTGAGGCCCAATATAAAGTAGTCGTGGCATAGCCAGTGCTTGCCGCCGCATCAATTTCGCCATTGTTTGAAGATGCTGTAACTGCACTGATCGCCACGCCAGAAGCATCGGCCGGGATCATTGATACGGCCAAACTAAAAAGTATTACGAAGGAAAAAAATCTGAGCGAATATCCTTTCATACCCACTTAAGGCATTTTACTATACCAAATTGATTTTGGCTAAAATCTTGGTGTTAATAAGTATCTGACGATTTGGGTATAGCTTCCGCCAGGAGTTCCGTTTATTATAGCCAATTTATAAACCATCCCGATTCTCTCGTCAGTTGCCGCCCCCACGCCTTCCTGAACAGTTCTCTTGATCGAGCTCACTGCAAAGTCCAAACCCGTACTCGAAGCCATGGTTCCATAAACCCTGGCGCCATACTCCTCTGATCCCAGGCTCACAGTGCCGTCTGCCACATCCATTATATGTTGGGTAGCCGAGGTCCTGAGATATCCATCAGATTGTATTTTAAGCATATAACCGCTCAAAGCAGATGTAGCGACTTCAGTCACCACTATCCCTGTTTTTGGCGTAGTTGAATCCAATACTCCAAACTGCAAATTATGCCCGTTCATGCGATAAGCAAAATCATTGCCCCCAACAGGTGTTCCCGAAATGCTTGTCACCGTTCCTTCCCAATTATCAACCGTTATCGTATTGCCTGTAATGCCTGATATTTTTCCAACTACAAATTTTTGGGCCAAGCCAACATCTTCTACCACGCCGATGAATGACCCGGTTGAATACCCGAGGGTTGAGGCTAAAACTACTTGTCTGGTAGTAGTTGAGATTGATGTATAGGCGGTTTGCGTTCCATTTTCCTGCACGCCTAAATTAAATTTAAGTGTTGGTACTAAATTTTCAGCCTGGCGATAGCCAGCCTGCATGCGATAATTCGTGCTCGTTGAATACCCGACCGCTTGTTCGCCAATCGTATCGTGCATTTTATAATTCGTGGACGAACCAAAATCAGTTCCGCCTGAATTAATGGAATCCCAGTTAACAATATAATTCGTGCTGGTCATGGCCAAAGCGCCCTGGCCCAGAGATGCAACAATCAATATCAAGCAAAACAAAAAACGCATGCTGACATTTTAAACTACAAACTAACAACTCACAACTGACAAGAGTAACTCGGCCACTCTTGTCAGTTGTGAGTTGTAAGTCTAATCCCCCTATCAATAACCATTGACCCTTTGCCGCTGGAATAATCCAAGACCTCGCTCTTGGTTTGCGCATAGCCCTCTTTGGTGACAGTCACGTAGAATTTGCCCTTGCCGACTAAGAATGCATAGCGTCCTTCCGAATCTGTAACTTGAGTTTCAAGCACGCGATTGAATTGCGCATCCAAGATACGGACAACTGCGCCTTTGATTGCTTTGCCGGTCTTAGTATCTTTAATCACTCCGGATGATTTGGGTTTGCGATATGCCAAGCGGCTGAATACCAGATAGGTCACGAGCTGGAATAAGGCCAAGCCTATGTACTCATAACTTGGTACTAGAACAACGGCGCCAACAGA
>Ga0172379_10004431_pt1 | contig 20783 bp, 17 predicted proteins | sample GrowelOW334metaG_FD_119756 | JGI IMG/M metagenome (GOLD analysis project Ga0172379, IMG submission 119756) | Groundwater microbial communities from an aquifer near a municipal landfill in Southern Ontario, Canada - Groundwater well OW334 metaG | ecosystem: Environmental > Aquatic > Deep...
CTCTGCTATCTCTACAGGTATCAACCAAACCATCATGACCATCAAAGGTTTTGTTGGACAGGTGGCTAATCTTTTTAATGTTCAAGATTCAAACGGCAACCCACTATTTACTGTGACTGCTGGAGGGAATGTGGGGGTGGGGACGAGTACGCCGGTTGCTAATTTTGAAGTTGCAGGCACAGTTAGATTTGCTACCACCACTGATAAAGCTTTTTATATGGGTAATTCTACAAACCCATATTTGGCTAGTTATAAAAATGGTATCTTTGGAGGTATTCAATTTGGCAGAGATGGTGTCGCTAGTAGAGGTTTATTGTATGGAGATAATGGCTCCATTCTTCTTACTCATGAATCTGGTCCTGTATACATCGGGGGAACATTTACTGTTTTAAACAAAGCTACCAGCAATACTCCTATTTATTTGACAGACCAAGCTTCTGTGCAGCCGACTGTTATATTAAAAGCAGATCGTAATGTTAACAGAGATAGAGATGGTGCACATTTGCAAATAAGTGGTGGAGATGGTGGCATCACAAATCGATCTGGTGGATATGTTCGAATTAATGGTGGAACACCAACTGGTTCGGGTGTTTATGGAGATGTAGTTCTGGCTAATTTAGGTGGTAATGTGGGGATTGGGACGACAAGTCCACAATATCCTCTTGATGTGCAAAGTCCGTTATCAAGTGTATGGTCTCGGGTTTTTGCTACGAGTGCAGGAAGTCAAGCAGGCGTTCGACTACAAACTGCGAGTAGTTTTTGGGACATAAGTAATCGTGGAACTATAGATTCCCCTAATGACCGTCTTTCTTTCCTTATAAATAATACAGAAAGATTTACTCTATTAGGAAATGGAAATGTCGGAATCGGAACAGTCTCCCCATTAACAAATCTTGATGTTACTACTGGAAGCACTAATTCAGGATTAAATATCAACATGTCGGCAGGAACTTACGGAATGACTCTTTGGGGAAATGGAGGTGGTGCCGACGGCACAATATTAGCTGGAGCGAGCAGAAATCAAACTGCATACACAGCAAGAGCAGTAACAGCTTCAGGTCTTGAGTTTGCTGCAGGCGGAACATATTTTTATAACGACACAGGATTAACAAGCGGAAATGCCTATTCACCGACAACCAGACTTTTTATTAAGAACGATGGCAATGTTGGGATTGGAAACACATCACCAGTAAGTAAGTTAACTGTTGGTGCTTTATCTAATTGGAATATTGCGGGAGTGGATACTGCTATTAAATTATCATCGGGAGGATATGGGCTAATTATTCAGCGAGCATCAGATGATAGTGTACTGCAAATTCAAGAAAGTTCATCAAACTTTGTTATAAAAACTAATTATCATACTTCTGGCACTTATTTACCCATTTCTATTACTCCAGGAGGAAATCAACCTCTTGTGTTGCAATCATCAGGTGGCGGAAATGTGGGAATCGGAACGATAACGCCTAGCTATAAACTTGATGTTAACGGAGATGTAAATGTTTCAAATAATCTATATCTTGCAAATTCTTCATCGACCCCAATAGGAATAGTTTATCAAGGTGGTGCAAGATATATGTATACTGCTGGATACGAAAGTACTTTTTTTGGCTCGGGGGCAGGAACAATAAATTCTAATACTACAAGAAGTACAGGTATCGGTGCTCGCGCCTTAGGTTCTCTTTCCTCTGGTAGCTACAATACAGCTGTTGGAGGAGGTGCTCTTTCTTCATTGACAACAGGGCAGGCAAATATGGCTTTTGGAGACAGTGCGCTTGCTAGTATCACTACCCAAAGCAACAATGTGGCAATTGGTAGTACAGCTCTCTACAGCACTCTTTCAGACAACACTATTGCTATTGGAAACCTCGCAGGTAGAGAGCTTACTGGTTCAAACACAGCAAGTAATAATATTTATATTGGATATGCCTCTGGATTTTTAGGTGGTGGTGGATTTTCAAACAGTACTGCGATTGGAAATAGTACTCAGATCACAGCAAGTAATCAATTTGTTTTAGGAAATAGTTCAGTCACTCAAACGCTTTTGAATGGAAATGTCGGGATTGGAATTACAGCCCCCTCTGCACCTCTTGAAATACAATCACCAAACCAAACCGATCAGCAGTTATTGCAGAAGTGGAGTTTTATTGGAGCTGATTATAATCTACGGTTGAAACAAGTAGTTACTGCTGGCACAGTTCGTTATACTTTCGATCAGACAAATAACGGTACATCCTATTCTAATGTATTGAGTTTTATGAATGGCAATGTGGGGATTGGTACTGCAAATCCAACTACAAAACTAGATGTTGTAGGAAATGGAACTTTAACATCAGCAGAAAATACAGTTAGATTTTGGGCGGGTTCAGGAAATGCATCTTATATTCATTACGGTACGTTGGGTGATTGGTATATTCGTTCAGCAGATAGTACAGGAAGAGTTATTTTACAGGATTCAGGAGGTAATGTCGGGATCGGAACCGGTTCTCCATCAGCTAAATTATCAATACAAGGAGGCGGACAAAATTTGCTTAATATATATAGTTCTGACGTTGTTAACAATGTTTTTACTGTGGACAATATCGGAAATGCGCAAATAGGCACTTTTCCTTATGGAAAACTTGGGGTTGGAGGAGTTGCAAATACCGCAGGGTCTTTTTATTCTTCAAGTGCTTTAGCCAATGAATATCTCTCCAGTGATGCTCAACGCACAATGGTCAGATTTGGTAATACTGCTTTGACTAGCATGATGTACTTTGGAATTAGAAGAGATCTAGGTTATGACTCATATCAATTTTATAATGGAGGTGCCGATATAACTGTTCCTATGATGGTTATCAATTCTAACACCAATAGTGGTAATGGATTTGTCGGAATCGGTACCACCACTCCTTCCCAAAAACTCGACGTCTGGGGTAATCTGAACATCGCAACATCATCTACTCCAACACTTCTTGCAAATACCGCAACAGGAGGAATTAGATTTGGCTTCCTTACAGGAGCCGGAGCCAACTTGATTGTAGATGCCAATGGAAACGTCACAGTAGCATCAGATGAAAGATTAAAAAACATTCAAAGCACTTTCACTAGAGGACTTGCTGATATAGAAAAAATAAATCCAATTATATACAAATGGAAATCAGAGACAGGATATGACACTCTAAATAATTATGCTGGTTTCTCTGCTCAAAATGTTCAATCGGCAATTCCTGAAGCTGTGGGCACAAGCTCTAGTGGTTTTCTCAATCTTGCTGATAGACCAATTCTTGCTGCGGTGGTGAATGCGGTGAAAGAGGTTGGAGCAAGTCTCAAAAATCTTATAGCCAATACCATCACTGCAACTGTCGGACATTTTGGAACTGTAAAAATTGATAACGGCATAGAAATAAAAGATCACTCAACAGGAGAAATATATTGTGTCACAATTTCTAATGGTGATTGGTTAAAGATAAAAGGTGATTGTTCTTCTATTGATTCCACCACTACTTTAACTCAAACTATTTCAACAGCTACATTTGTAGCTTCACCTACATCAAACACCTCTACTTCCACAACAACAGACACAATAATAAGCACAAGCACCGATACGACCACAACAACATCAACTTCGACACCACCAACACCGGTACCTGAAGCTGTAGCAACCTCTAGCGATACCGTAGCAACAACTACAGCCCAATAGACTTTTATCTCCATTTTATGATAGTGTCAAAAAAGACAACCTATCATATGAGCACAATTAAATACCTTTGGAACAAACTCTTCATGCCGATGCCGAGAGAAATCATCGTCGTCAGACACGCAGAATCCACCAGAAATCTTGGTCTTGGAGGAAAAATTTACTTCACCTCCCAAAAAGAACTCGATCTCTATGGACCTGAATCTGACCCAGAAATCGACATCAGTCGCAACGGAGAACTGCAGGCAAAAAAAGCAGGAAAAATTCTCTTTAGCATGGGGCTGATTCCTGATGTCATCATACACTCAGGATATCGCCGAACCATAAATACGGCGTGTCACATCTTGTCAGGATTCCCCAGACCTTGGGACATTCCCTTTGTTGAAAACAGTAATCTCAGGGAACGCAGGGCAGGGTACACCTTTGAGATGATTCACGAGAGAGTGGAACAACACTTTCCATGGATACAAGAACACTGGGACAAGAGTGGTCCATACATGGCAGTTCCCGTCGGAGGAGAAAGCTTCATCGAGATGACAGAGGGTCGCATCCGTCACGCCCTTCTTGATATTTGCCAAAAATACCGAGGAAAAAGGGTGATGATTGTCGGCCACGGTGGAACCAACAGGTGTATTCACATGGCTCTCGAACGAATGAGCCTCTGCCAAGCAGACTCATTCTGTCGCGACAAGACAAAGCTCCCAAAAAACTGTTCAGTATCGCAGTATCGGTATGACCCAGACGCCAACAAAATGGTGACTGTGGCCTATGCCGAAGACCTTGTCGGAGAATACGACGACGAATAGAAACAACCTAGCCCCTCCTGCCCAAAAAGCAGGAGGTTTTTTGTGAGCGTCTTGGGTTTAATGTTATACTGAAAAGAAGCAATTTTTAATTTTCGTACAAATCATTTTTTAAAAGACACGCATAAAATCTGGTGATTTTTGCTCTGCTCGTGCACTGCGCAAGGTCTTTTAAAAAATGATTTGTACGAAAATTAAAAATTGCTTCCTCAGATAACATGAACCAAGAATTCACCATTAAAACCGAAATATTTGAAGGACCACTCGATGTACTTCTTGGACTTGTCGAAAAAAGAAAGCTTTTTATAAACGACATCTCACTTGCAAAAGTTACCGATGACTTTATTGCATACATTGAAAATATGAGCAATGTACATATGCGTCACACTGCCGATTTTATTGTCATCGCATCCACTCTTCTTCTCATTAAATCAAAATCTCTTCTTCCAAATCTTTCTTTTACCGAAGAAGAGGAAAAAAGTGTTGAAGAGCTCGAAGATAGACTAAAACAGTACAAACGCATAAAAGAACTCTCTCTTCATGTTAAAAATCGTTTTGGTAAGCAAGTGCTTTTTGGAGCGCAAGATCCCGCTCCCATCGTTGTTTTTTCTCCTTCTCCCGACATTACAATGACCGTCATTGTAACAGCGGTAAAAAATGTATTGGCTAGTCTTCCTAAAAAAGAGAAGTTGCCAGAAGTGATTGTACGCAAAATCCGCACCCTTGAAGAAACTATCGACGATTTGGCCTCTCGTATCCAATCAGCATTAAAAATGAGCTTTAAAGATTTCTCAAAACGTGGCAGTGGTGAACTGTCAAAAGAAGAGAAAGTAAATGTTATAGTGAGCTTCTTGGCTATGCTCGAACTCGTCAAAAGAGGCATAATTGAAGCCAGCCAAGGCGATATCTTTGACGATATCGAGATTGAGACCCATAATGTGGGAACACCCAATTATTTATGACAATAGAAAATCAAATCGAAAGCTTATTATTTTGGAAAAATGAAACGGTTACTACTTCGTGGCTAGCGAAAACTCTTGGAAAAACAGATGAAGAAATTGCGTCAGCAATTTCATCACTCTCACAATCTCTCGAGGGCAGGGGATTAATACTTCAAAAAAATGGCAATGAAGTAGTTTTAAAGACTCACCCTGATGCAAGTCAGCTTATTGAGACTCTTTCAAAAGAAGAAATGGTCAAAGAACTCACACCTTCTTCACTTGAAACTCTTTCTATTATTATTTATCGAGGGCCAATCGCAAAAAAAGAAATCGACTATATTCGAGGTGTAAATTCTGGCTTTATTCTTCGTAACCTTCTTATTCGTGGACTTATACAAAAAGAAGAAGCGAAAGAAGGAAGAGGAATCTTGTACAGCCCCACTCTTGACCTTCTTTCACTTCTTGGCATTTCAAAACTCGAAGATCTCGAAGAATATGAACTGATAAAAAAAGAAATCGAGAACTTTAATGCCTCCGATAAATAACAATAAAAAAATAGTGCTTATTACACTTGGAAGTATTTCTTTACTTTCCGCTCTTTTTATATACGGAAAACAGGAGCTCACAAAATTTAGTCTAGAAAAACAAAGAGAAGCACAAAAAGCTCTTGCTGCTCCAAATATCCCTATTGACCACTTCTCAAATCTTTCTCTTCAAGCCAAAGCAGTCTATGTATACGATGTCCAAACAAAAAAAGTCCTCTTTCAAAAAAATGCCACTATACCACTTCCACTTGCGTCACTTACCAAAGTAATGACAGCAATAGTTGCTTCGGAAAATCTTGAAAAGAATAATGAGATTACTATCAATAGTAAAGCACTTGAGGAAGAAGGAGACAGCGGCTTAAAAGAAGGTGAGAAATGGAATTTGGTAAAACTTCTTTCATACATGCTCATGGTATCCTCAAATGACGGAGCTCAAAGTGTCGCAAATGTTATTTCAAGCGTAAACACACAAAAAAGTTTTGTAGATTTGATGAATGAAAAAGCAAACCAGCTCGGACTATTATCAATGCACTTCTCAAACCCAACAGGACTCGACAACAAAGAGGAAACTATAGCGGGAGCATCTGCTTCTGCAAAAGACATGGCAGGGCTTCTTCAATACGCAGTAGAACACCATCTAGACATCTTCAAAAACACAAGCTTCTCAAAAAAAGATTTCTCTTCAAACACCACTTTGCACACAGCAAAAAATACTGACATTATCATAAACGACATTCCAAATGTTCTAGCATCAAAAACGGGCTATACAGATCTTGCAGGAGGAAACTTGGGAATAATTTTTGATAGAGGATTAAATGAACCTGTAGTTATCGTGGTTCTTGGCTCTACATATGACTCTAGATTTACTGATGTTCTTAGCCTTGCTTCGTCGACCCTTGAAACGTATAATGGGTCGAAATGAGCCCGCTTACTTTAAGTGTTATTAAAATCTTCGCTCCCACGATTATATCCTTCTTTGTAGGGCTTTTAATCACTCCGTTTCTCACCAACTTTTTCTACTCTCACAAGATGTGGAAAAAGAAATCTCGAAAACTAAACAGCACCGAGCACCCAGGCGACAAGATTTCAGAAGACTTCAAAAAGATTCACAATGAACACGGAGAGCTTTCTACCCCTCGTATTGGTGGGATGGTGATCTGGCTTTCAGTGCTTATCACTATTGGCCTTATTTATTTTAATTCGGTTATCTTCAGTAATAGTATTAGTGTTAAGCTTGATTTTCTAAGTAAGAACCAAACTCTTCTTCCTCTTTTCGCTCTTATCTTTGCATCTCTCATTGGTCTTCTTGATGATATTTTACAAATAAAAGGAGGAGAAGCTTTTACTGATGGTATTTCGAGAAAATATCGCATCTTGGTAGTCCTTATTATTGCAATAGTCGGTGCTTGGTGGTTTTCAAACAAACTTGGCATCTCAAGTCTTTACGTTCCTTTTGTTGGTGAGGTAGAGATTGGTCTCTTATTTATTCCTTTCTTTATTATTACAATGCTTGGAGTATTTTCTGGCTCTGTGATCGATGGTATCGATGGTCTAGCAGGTGGAGTAATGATATCTTCTTTTGCTTCATACATGGTGATAGCTTTTCTAAACAACCAAATCGACCTCGCTGCATTTTCTGGAGTAATTGTCGGAGGTATCCTAGCTTTTCTTTGGTTCAATATTCCTCCTGCACGATTCTATATGGGAGAAACAGGAATGCTCGGGCTTACCGTCACTCTTTCTATTATCGCTTTCCTTACCAAACAACCTCTTCTTCTTATCATTATTGCTTTTCCATTGCTTGCAACATCCCTTTCTTCGAGCATCCAAATGTTTTCTAAAAAATATTTTGGTAAGAAAGTTTTTCTTGTAGCTCCTCTTCATCATCACTTCGAAGCACTTGGTTGGCCTTCATACAAAGTAACAATGAGATTTTGGATTGTATCAATTATCTGTGGTTTTCTTGGTATTATTATTGCTCTCATTGGATAAATAAATGGCTACCACTACACCCAAAGCAAAAAGTGTCGACAAACCATTTCTTCTAAGCATCATATCTTTAATGGTTGCAGGTTTTCTTATATTCAGTTCTGCTTCACTTGGTCTGCTTGCTCGTACCGAAGATCTTTTCAAATCAGTAAGCTTCAATCAGCTTGGTTTTGGGCTTGGGCTTGGAACTATTGCGATGATTATTGTTTCTTTTATAAATTACCGTCATCTAAAGAGATTTGCTTTGCCTCTTTTTATAGTTTCTCTTATGGGCCTTGTACTAGTATTTATTCCACACATTGGTTTTGCACACGGAGGAGCAAGACGTTGGATAGACGTGGCAGGATTTTCTCTTCAACCATCAGAGATTTACAAAATATGTTTCGTTATTTTCTTCGCACTCTGGCTTTCTAAAGTAAAAGGGAAGGTGGCAACATTTCGTTATGGTACTCTTCCTTTTCTTATTCTTCTTGGAATTTCTGGCGCTCTCATCTTAAGTCAGCCAGACACCGCCACTTTTGGAGTCATTGCATGCGCAGGAGTTGCAATGTATATCGCAGCAGGAGCCCGCTGGCGCGACCTTCTTATTTTTATTGTTATGGGACTTTTAGGTATTGGGGTTCTTGCTCTTACTCGTCCATATATCATGGATCGTATTGAAACATTCATTAATCCGGCTCAGGATTCAACAGGTTCTGGATACCAAATTCAACAATCAATGATTGCTATCGGCTCAGGACAATTTTTTGGTAAAGGCTTCGGCCAGAGTGTTCAGAAATTTAATTTTCTTCCTGAACCTATTGGAGATTCTATCTTTGCAGTTGCCGGAGAAGAATTCGGTTTTGTCGGAGCTGTTATTATTATCCTTCTTTATGTTTTGTTTGCTCTCCGCGGATTTAAAATCGCTGCTCATACCCCAGACCTTTTTGGTAGACTGACAGTCGTTGGAATTGTTATACTGATTACGTCAGGGTCATTTGTAAATATTAGTTCAATGCTTGGACTTATTCCTGTCTCTGGAGTGCCGTTGATATTTATAAGTCACGGAGGAACAGCGCTATTTATTGCACTTGCAGAAGTTGGAATTATTTTAAATATTTCCAAATATCAAACAGCTTAATCTACCCATCATTTTATGAAAATCATTTTAACAGGAGGAGGTACAGGCGGACACTTCTACCCACTTATCGCTGTAGCTGAAGAGCTACAAAATGTTTCTGCTGAGAAAAATATTCTTCCTCCTGAACTTTTTTTTCTTGCTCCTGCTCCATACAACGAAGCAATCCTTGCTGAACACAAGATTAATTTTATAAAAATCCCAGCAGGTAAAATCCGCAGATACGCTACTATACAAAATATTACAGATGCTTTTGTCACATTAAAGGGTTTTCTAAAAGCCCTTTGGGTAGTATTTAGAATTTACCCAGATGTAGTATTTGCCAAAGGTGGCTTTGGAAGCTTTCCAACACTTCTCGCTGCGCGCATTCTTTTTATTCCAATAATGATCCACGATTCAGACAGCAAGCCTGGAATAGTAAACGCATGGGCAGGGAAGTTTGCAGACAGAGTAGCTCTTTCATATCCAGACGCTGTAAATTATTTTAAAAAAGCTGATACCAAGGGAAGAGTGGCGTGGACAGGAAATCCTATTCGAAAAGAAATTACCGAGCCTATAAAAGAAGGTTCATTTGAGACATTTGGTCTTGAAAAAAATATCCCTGTTATCCTTATTCTTGGAGGATCACAAGGAGCTCAGGTAATCAACGATGCTATTTTGGACACACTTCCTTATCTTCTTGAAGAATACCAAGTCATTCACCAAGCAGGTCCTAAAAACTTTGATGCTGTAAAAGGGCAATCAGAAGTTACCCTTGAAAGAAATCCAAACAAAGGGAGATACAAACCTTTCGCCTATCTTACAGAAGATATGATGCGTCGCGCTGCTGGGGTAACCAGCCTTGTTGTCTCTCGTGCTGGTTCTACTATTTTTGAAATTGCAGCATGGGGACTTCCAAGTATCATTGTTCCTATCCCTGAAAAAACTAGTCACGACCAAAGAACCAATGCCTACAACTACAAACGTAGTGGCTCTTGTTCAGTAATCGAAGAAGAAAATCTTCGTCCTGAAATTATTTTTGCTGAAGTAAATCGCATCATGAAGCATGAAGATGTAAAAAATGCCATGATTGAATCTACCAAAAAGTTCGCTCGTATTGATGCTGGCAAAACTATCGCTGAAGCTTTGATTGATATTGGGCTGAGTCATGAAAAATGAAACCATTCGACCCAATAATACAAAATCAGGTAGTAGACCTCGCGGAAGAAAGGAAGCTTGCAAAAGAAGCAGATGCACTTGTTGAACTACACGATTTTATCAAATCACACCCAGATGCTCCCGTAAGAGAAATCGCTAGATTTATGCCACCAGTAGATTCTAGGGCTGTAAATAAGGCTATACAAATACTTGCACTAAGAGACAAGAAAAAGTAGACTTCTTTCAGATTTGCAATTTCAACGAAAGGAGGAATATGAATGGAACCGAAGAAATAACAGACTGTCGTAATGCAGTAGGAAGATTTTTCGAGCCAACAATATGTCGCGCTTTTGGAGCAGAGCAAACTGCCGTATTGGATGGAGATGGAGTTATCTATACAGAATCGATAGCAGCAGGAATAGAAATAAAATCTGCTAACGATGGTGATAGATTCAAAATTGACGTAGTTCAATTTGAAAATCATCTGAAGTTATTAATCTTTCCCCTCGATACCTATCTTTATGTACTTTGCGGGTACAGAAACAGACAAGGAAGACGAGGAAAACTATCTAGAAACCGTCTAGTAGGAAAAATTAAAACCATCCCTGAGCTCGAAAGTTTTCTCACTGTTAATTTCAACACTATTTTTATTATAGACATCGCTGTCTTGGTAAAGCTACGTGAAGAAGCTACCTCTGGATCACTTTTTGGTAAAAAAAATCAAACCGTCATCGAATTAAGCCGCAAGAAGATTAGACAACTTGCAGATAGTGGAGAAGATGTTTTTGTAGACAAAAGAGAAGTCTGTTTGTTTAGAGAAAATGACATATCAACAAGTGTCAAACTTACAGCAATCCTCACAGGAACAGCTCAAAAACTCTATCAAGAACACATCCTCCCCAAACTGATAATCACAACACCCGAGACGTCTCCCTGAGACGTCTCTTTTTTAATATTTTAAAGATTTTGACTATTTAGACATCTTTGCTAAGCTTCGCGAAGAACACTCACAATTTATGAACAAAGAACCACTCAAGTTCTACATTGACAAAAAGCAGGCGAAGAAAGTCTTCGACCTGCTCATTGAAAGATTGTCCCAAAAAGGACTTCCTTACAACAAAGCCCACGTTCCACAAGCCGATCAATTTCTCCCATACAATCTCGAAAAAGGAACAACTCAGCACGCAATATTCCTTTTCATGCTTTGTTTGTGGATGAGAGCAGGTACCGAAAGCGATACCGCTGCGTCTTTTCTCAAGGGAATGTATGAAAGTGAACCCTTGATTTTTTCTCCAAGTATCTACAGAGATGCTAAACTGGAAGAAAATGATCAAATGGTTCAGATGATATCGACCAAGCTCAGCAAATACGGCCTTGGCAATCGGGTAGATGAAAATGCTCCAGCGTGGGTATACAACATGAGGAAGCTTCACCGCTTCTGGAATGGAGACCCTTGCAACCTCATGAACGACAAGCCGGACTTCAAAACTCTGACAAAACGCATCATAGGTAAACGGAAAGAAGATGAAGCTAACGGCTTTATGTACTTCCGAGAAAAGATGGTGGCAATGGTTACCTACTTCCTCATGGATGCTCAATTGGTGCCGATGTTTTACACACCAGTACCCGTAGACTTCCATGTGCTTCGACTCTGCACCTCAAATCTCGTCATTCGAGTTCAAGGAAAAAGTGTCGAGGATTCTCTTGGAATCAACTTTGCAACCAAATCAGCAATGAATCTTGCGAGAGAAGTTACTGAATGGTATTGCAGAACAAACCACATCTCTCCTTTAGCTTTATGCGACTCTCTTTGGCTTTTATCGAGAACTTTTTGCCGGAATAACCCAGGTAATTCTGGCTACGTGCTCGACATCCAAAGAAAGCGAAATCAAAGAAAAGAAAAGGAAGAAAGCTGGTTTGATGGATTCGAAGAAGAAATACTTGAAGCCGAAGAAACGGAGGAAGTGAAAGGAAGAAAACGCTATCAAGGTTTGAAATGGACAGAAAAAGAATTACTCAAGCCTTCAAAAGTAATAAGTATCGAACGCACATGCGGTCGGTGCCCCGTAAACAAAACTTGTCATTTCAATATCTCCGCTGGATCCTACTATGTTGGAGGGAAAATGATTCCGGAACGACTCCGATTCATCCCACCACCAACTCAGCCAGACTTCTTTGGAGATGGCCTCATGGAAGAGCAAGGTCTTCACCGTATCGACACAACCGTCAGATTCACAGAAATTAGCCTTCATGCATAACCCTAGCGCCGAGCAATCGGCGCTTTTTTAATACCTGAATCCTATGCTAAAATAAACTTACTATGAATAAAAAAGTCATCACTCGTTTTGCCCCAAGCCCCACAGGGTTTTTGCACGCAGGAGCCTATCGAACAGCTATTTTCAACTTCCTTTTTGCACGACACCATGGTGGAAAATTCGTTCTTCGTATTGAAGACACCGACAAGGCTCGAAGCACGAAAGAATTTGAAGATAATATTTTAGATAGCTTACAATGGCTTGGTCTTACTCACGATGAATTTTTCCGACAAAGTGAACGTACCGAGATTTACAAAAAATATTTACAGAAGCTCATCGATGACGGCTTTGCATACATCTCAAAAGAAGAAGTAAAAAAAGAGGGTGACCGTGATAGTGTAATTCGTTTTAAAAATCCAAACAAAAAAGTATCTTGGCACGATCTTATCCGTGGCGACATCGAGTTCGACACTACCGAACTTGGAGATTTTGTTATCGCCAAAGACCTAAACGAACCAATCTTTCATTTAGTGGTGGTAGTAGACGATTTTGAAATGGGTATCACACACATTATTCGAGGAGAAGATCATATCTCAAACACTCCTCGACATATCCTTATCCAACAAGCCATAGGTGCACCTACTCCAGAATATGCTCATCTTCCTCTCATCCTTTCCCCAGACCGTACCAAATTATCAAAAAGAAAGGGGGCTTTACCACTAACAGCCTACCGAGAAAAAGGATACTTAAAAGAAGCATTACTAAACTACATCTCAATGCTTGGTTGGAACCCTGGAGACGACCGCGAGCTCCTTTCAGAAAACGAGCTCATCAATCTATTTTCCCTTGAACGCGTACAAAAAAGCGGAGCAATCTTCGATGAAGTAAAACTCTTGTGGATCAACAAAGAATACATGAAAAAGATTCCAGACGATGAATTCATACCCGAAGTCTTGAAACATTTTTCTGAAGAAATTCTCGTAAGTGATTTATTTGAAGAACGAAAATCAAAAGTTTTTCCTCTTATCCGAGAACGTATTTCTACTTTTGGAGAAATTGATGACATGGTAAAAAACGGTGAGCTAGACTATTTCTTCCTCTCTCCAACACTAAACAAAGAAATGATTCTTGTTCCCGAAAAAATGCGAAAAGGTAAAGAAGTAAATGAAGCAACTACTGCTAATATTCTTGAAAAAGTAGCAGTTATTTTAGAAACTATTGATGAAAATGATTTTACCAAAGAAAAAGTAAAAGAAATTGTGTTCCCGTATGCAGAAGAAGAGGGAAGAGGTATTGTCCTTTGGCCTATGCGTGTAGCACTTTCTGGAAAAGAAAAATCTCCTGACCCTTTTGAACTTTCAGATATTCTTGGAAAAAAAGAGACTATTCTTCGCATCAAAAACGCGGTAGAATTGATGAGATCATGAGAGCATTTTTTCTTTTCCTTCTTTCTTTAATACTTTTAGTGACATTTTCTGCACATGCGGATAATGTTGCTGATTTACAAAGGCAAATCGATCAAAGAAATGCCAACATTAAAGCCCTTGAACAAGAAATCGCTGCCTACAAACAAGAAGTCGACAAAACTTCTGCAAAAGCAAAGACTCTGGCAAATGCTATTAAAATACTAGAAACTACTGGAAAAAAACTCGACACAGATATCAAAATTACTCAAACAAAAATCGGCGCGACCACTCTGACAATTAAAAAACTAAATGGCGACATTGCAGACAAACAAGCACGCCTTGAGACATCAAAAGAAGGAGTGGCAGAAAATATTCGCCTACTAAACCAATTCGATGCAGTACCTCTTACTCAAAACTTTCTTCAATCTAAAAATCTTGCACAAGTATGGGTAGAGGCCTCTAATATCTTGAGTTTCCAAGACACTATTAGAAGCCACATGACAGATCTTCGTACAATCGAAGAGAATCTTGCTGTAGACAAAAAGAAAAATGAAGAAAAGAAAAAAGACCTATCAACTTTTGCAAGCACTCTTACAGACCAAAAGAAAGTAGTCGTACAAAACAAAAACGAACAAAATAGTCTTCTCAAAGACACTAAAAATCAAGAAGCTAACTATCAGAAAATTATTGCAGACAAAGAAAAATTAAAAGCTGCTTTTGAAAAAGAGCTCTATGATTATGAAGCAAAATTAAAGTACACCCTAGACCCAAAAAGTCTTCCCCCAAAAGGTTCTGCTCCTTTTTCTTGGCCAACAGACGATGTATATATTACCCAACAATTTGGTGTTACGAACGCATCAGGACGCTTGTATGCTTCAGGAAGTCATAATGGTATAGACCTAAAAGCTCTTCGAGGTACGCCTGTGCACGCCATTGCAGACGGAACAGTAGCAGGTACAGGAAATACAGATCTTGCTTGTCCGCGTGCATCCTTCGGGCAATGGATTTTAGTCAAACACGACAACGGTCTCGCTGCTACGTTCGCACATCTTTCTGTAATTTCAGTAAGTCCAGGTCAAAAAGTAACTCGGGGGCAAGTCATTGGATATAGCGGAAACACAGGATACTCAACAGGTCCCCACCTTCATATCAGTGTCTATCCAAACGACGGTGTAAGCCCACAAAACCGCCCAAGTGCTTCATGTGCCGGCAAAACCTTCTACATGCCAATCGCCGCCGTCAATGCCTACCTCGACCCGATGCTCTACTTCCCCAAATTATAAAAAATATTTAAAAACTGTTTAGAAAAGCCAGAACTGAAGTGTACAAAATACAAAATACTAGAAGACCTTGCGCAGTGCACGAGCAGAGCAAAAATCACCAGATTTTATGCGTGTCTTCTAGTATTTTGTATTTTGCACACTTCAGTTCTGGCTTTTCTAAATAGAGTTTTTAACATATAATAGCCTCCTATGTGCGGAATCGCCGGAATCATCGGAAAGACCCCAAAAAAGACCGAAACCATCCAAAAGATGGTTGATATTATCACACACCGAGGACCCGATGAGGATGGGTTTTACGAAGACAAAGACGTCGCTTTTGGTATGCGACGTCTTTCTATTATTGACCTTTCCACAGGCAAACAACCCATCGAAAATGAAGACGGCAATCTCTCAATTGTATTCAACGGTGAGATTTACAACTACCACGAACTTTACGAAGAATTAAAAGGGAAGGGGCACGTATTCAAAACCAAGTCTGATACCGAAGTCCTCATTCACCTTTTTGAAGAAGAGGGTGAAGAGATGCTCATGCGTCTTCGGGGAATGTTTGCCTTTTCTATTTACAAAAAAACAACAAAAGAGTTTTTTATCGCTCGAGATTTTTTTGGCATCAAACCTCTTTACTATCTTGTTAAAGATGAACAGATAGTTGCTTTCGGTTCAGAAGTTAAAAGCTTGCTCTTGTATCCAAATTTCAAAAAAGAAATCAATCACGAAGCTGTCTTGAATTATTTTTCATATCAATACAACCCTCTCGAAGAAACTTTCTTCAAAGGTATTTGGAAATTACCTCCAGCAAGTTTTCTTCGAATCAATATAGACACAGGAGAAGTGACTCAAAAAACTTACTGGAACTATTCATTCAAAGAGCCAATCACCGATGAAAAAGTATTAAAAGAAAAAGTACTTTCTGAAATGGAGGAATCTGTGAAAGCTCACATGATTAGCGATGTGCCAGTCGGAGCATTTCTAAGTGGAGGTATTGATAGTGCTGTGATTGTGGCACTGATGAGCAAAAATACGGACAAAAAAGTATCAACTTTCACAATTGGTTTTGACAAAGTAACAGAAGCAAATGAAGCACGAGAAATGGCAGATTTTATACAGACAGACCACACTGAAATCACCCTCACTCCAGAAGAATACTTAAAAGAACTTCCGAAAATTGTCTGGCATTTCGACGAACCCGTAGCAGACCCTTCAGCCGTTGCATTGTACTTCCTCGCTCGTGAAGCTCGTAAAAAAGTAAAAGTAGTGCTTTCTGGTGAAGGTTCGGACGAACTTTTTGGTGGATACAATATATATCGAGAGCCAATAGATCTTGCGAGACTTAATATTATTCCAAAATCAATTCGTGAAGGAATACTTCGCCCACTAGTACACTCAAGAATTCATTTCTTTGGAAAAAATTATTTAAGGCGGTATTTTACAAAGCTCGAAGACCGATACATCGGCAATGCAAATATTTTTAATAAAAAAGAAATCAAACATCTTTGGAAACATGAAGACAACCAAGAAGAAGCTCTTTCTCTCGCACCTTTTTATAAAGAAATGCGAGGTCTTACAGATTCTCAAAAAATGCAAAAGATTGATATTAAGTTTTGGTTACAAGGAGATATTCTTCAAAAAGCAGACAAAATGACTATGGCAAATTCTCTCGAGCTTCGTGTTCCTTTTCTTGATAAAAAAATTGCAGATCTTTCAGAACAAATTCCTGAAATATTTAAATACAAAGCAGGGAAGACTAAATACATTTTGCGCGAAGCAATGAAAGGAATTCTTCCAAAGAAAACTGCTGGTAGAAAGAAACTTGGTTTCCCTACCGCTCTTCGACATTGGCTCAAAGACAAACCCGAACTTTTCTCAGAAACTATTCTTGAAAACGAATACATCAACGAGCATTTTAAGCTCGGATATATCAAACATCTTTTCAAAGAACACACCGAAGGCAATACCGACAACTCACGAAAAATATATGTCTTGTATATGCTTGCTCTTTGGTATAATGTTTATATCAAAGATTCACTGTTGGTATAAAGGAGTGATTTCAATGACTCTTTTATCCTGACCATGAAGAGATTGTGGAAGCAGTTCTTTGTAGTTAGGAATAAACTAAACCGCGGTAAAATAGAGACGTCAGCCTATGAAAAAAACCATCAGCACCCTCAGCCGGATCGAAACTGAGCGAAACTCGAATGCCGAAAGGAGGTGATGATCTATCCACTTCTGACGAAGGATTCGCTATCCTTCTAATGAAGGAGACTCTTCGGGGTCGGTGAGGCTTACCCCCTCATTTAAAAAGCGCTTGGGACTACACTTGTGTAGCTTTCCAAGCGCTTTCTTATTATATTGACTTATTACCACTTTTACTCGAATATACTTCTAGATGAAATTTTTACCCAAACACAGAGACTACATACTCGAGATTTCGGTCTTGAGACTGTTAAAGTCAGTCGGAATTGACATGGAGGTATCCGTATACTGGAACCCACGCCTTCAGACGACTCTGGGCATGGCACACATTACAGCCAAAAAAATCACCCTCAACCCAAAGCTGAAAAAACTTTTCCCTGAAGAAATTGACAAGACGCTTCGACATGAGCTTGCTCATCTCTTAGCAGAACATCGTCGGGGTCGGAGAAAAATAAAGGCTCACGGAGATGAGTGGAAACAAGCCTGTGTGGATCTTGGAATTCCAGACGAACCTCGATGTCACAATCTTCCAGTGCCACGCAGGACTTTAAAACGAAATTTTATTTACGAATGCCCTGTGTGTAAAATCACACTCAGACGAGTACGTCCAATCAAAAGAAAAAAAATTGCTTGTCTTAAGTGTTGCAAAAGACACAATCATGGCACCTATCATGAAATTTTTCGTTTTGTTCAGCTTCCTACCGCCGCCTAGTTCTACTAGTGCGGTTTTTTTACAATGTCTGTCTTTGTACAGATACTCACATGTTTATAAATGTACAAAGACAGACATTGTAAAAAAGAGTAGGGAAGAGTCCCCTGCTGAAAATACAAAATTTTGAGAAGACTGGAAGAAGGGCGTTTTTTAAGTGAAATAAGTATACGGCTCCATCGATAGGTGAGTAATGTATCAACTCAAAAAATAAAGATATCTTAAAACACATTGTATGAGGTCAAAAAAGAGCAACTTTAAACAATCTTCCAAATTTTAACTAATCCCAGCAGGGGTCACTTTGCCCTATACGTATGTGCTAAAAAGATATATTGTGCGACATGGTACTATAAGACCATAAGAGAGCCCTCCCCTTGCGTATATTCACTTTTCATGTTATTTTCATTTTTGGAACAACACAAACTATCTATGAAGAAAAAAGAATCCATAAGGATCATAAAAAGCTTCGGTGAGAACTCTCTCTTTAAAAAAGAAGAAATCTCAGAAACAGCATTCTGGACATTTTTGATGATGGGAATCTTCTCAACAGTGTCATTGGTCATTGCCCATCAAATCTTTGGCCTAAACCTCAATTGGTTTCAGATAACACTTTCGGTATTCATGCCATCGATAACATCGACCAGTATCGTCGTCTGGTCAATGAATTCATGGAACCGATTCATCATCAAAAAACGAACAGAATTCAATGCCACGACCCAACAAACCACAAAAAAATAACGCGTAGCGCACCATCTCCACCACTCATCTGATTTTGTCAGGTGGGTGGTTTTTTATTGTTCAAGAAAAACAACAAGATGTAAAAATAAAAAACTAGCAGGGTGGTGTTCCCTGCTAGTGGTGATCTAGACCTGCTGAGGTCAGACCAACTGAAGACGTTGGGCACGGAACCCAAAAATCTTCCTGAAAATCTCCCGACACAAATCTTGAAACTGGCGGGTCAAATAGTTGGCCCTGAGCTTGAAAACCCTGACACCACGGCGGTACGTGCCGACGATGTTCACCAAAAATTTGCTGCTAACCAGTTTGTTGATGACCGAAGAGATTCGATCTTGATGGAGATTAACCCGGCATCTCACCATACTGATGAGATCCCCTTCCGAAGCATCATACCCAGAGGTTTGAAGCTCTTCGATGATAATTCGGACAGCAACCGCTTCACGTCGAGCAATTGCATCACTAAGACTTTTCCTCTCATGGACATGTTTTTGTCTTTTCTCCGGCTTTTTCTTTTTGTTCGGAGGAAGAACTTTTCCGTGATGACTGGGGTTCTGATGGAACTGTGACATAATTAACTTCTTTCCTTTTCTATTTGATTTTTACTAACCTACTAACAAATTTTCACACCGGGTGAACAACTTGTTTCAAATAAAACGATACCATACCCACAACATAAAAAACAACACCTAGCTCGCGAAGAGCTAGGTGTTGTTTTTTAACCTAAAGACTGTTATCGAACTGCTACAACAGCTTTTGAAGCTGAGGCTCCCCAACAAGGTTTAGAAGCGCTCCATGGAGCCACCCCTTCCTCCTTGTAGAGCCGTTTGCCGTAAGCAAGGTTACCTTCGAGTGTGTGGATATCAATACCGAGTTTTTTAGCTCTTAGGGCGTGATATTTCTCGTTGATCTGCATCACACCGACATCGGCGTTGTTAGCTCTCCCTCTAAAAACAGATCCATCTGCATTGTATTGGTTGAATGTGGATTCACATTTGGCAATTTTTGCAAGAATGGGTGTGTCTTTGAAATAAGCGGTAACTGTATCTTGGATATCACCACTCGTACGAGCATCGAACATCTTTGTTGATGTTGCGGTTGAAGTGGCAACATCGGATTGTGCAACAGTTTCTGCATTTACCTGCCCTATCAGGTTTTGGGCTGTATTGGTAGTAGCTAGAAAGACTGCTGAACTAATAAGTAATTGTAAAATAAGCGGTTTTTTAACTGGTAATCTGTATGTCAGTAACTCATTCGTTTTATACAGTTGCACAGGGACCTTTTCCTTTCATGAATTATTCTTGGAAAGAAAAAGCCAGAACTTATCTGGTTAGGTCAATAGTAGCAGTAAATCAACCTTCAGTCAATGATTTTACTAGAAAAATAACTACACCAAACAAGAAAATATGGCTTATTTAAAGGATTAAATACACAATACTTATTGATTATTAGTCAATTTATGTGTTACCATTCTTAGCCGTATTTTTAGCACTCAATTTTTACAGTTTTTTGCCAATTCATACCCTGCTTTTTGAGCCTCTTCAGGGGTATTAAAGTAGATTTTATTCCCCTCTTTTATACTTTTTGAGCCATTACAACCCTCTGGAAAATACTTTGAACCATTTTTTGAGGCGACATATTTACCACTGGAGGTACCGACACTCGACGAAGCATTGTCGGTGATAATCCCCTGCTCTTTTACAACCGGACTATTCTCTTGAACTGCATTTTTTGAATTTGAGACTGTCCACCAACCAGCTGATATGACAACCACCCCTACCAACACCGAAACCGCGATAATATTGCTTTTTTTATTCATTTTGTTATGATGCTTTCTACTTATTAATAATACTGACCGAGGTACATCATAAGGATTCGGGGTCAAGAAAAACCGAAGAAAACCTCAATTAATTATCAAATCATATGGCAAGTAAAAAAGCGGGAGGATCAGCAAAAAACCTAACAGACTCAAACCCAAAATACCTTGGGGTTAA
>Ga0172379_10004432_pt1 | contig 20782 bp, 21 predicted proteins | sample GrowelOW334metaG_FD_119756 | JGI IMG/M metagenome (GOLD analysis project Ga0172379, IMG submission 119756) | Groundwater microbial communities from an aquifer near a municipal landfill in Southern Ontario, Canada - Groundwater well OW334 metaG | ecosystem: Environmental > Aquatic > Deep...
AAATTTTACCTCTCCCTCTTTCCCTCTCCTAATAGGAGAGGGATGTCCGAAGGACAGGGTGAGGTAGTATTAAATTTGATTATTTTTAATAAATTCCTGCACTTTATTGCACATGGCTTCATCAATTTTACCGGCAGTTTTCATAACTGTTAATACTTCGCTTAAAGTAATTACGCTATGCAACTGATAGCCCTTGGCTTCTAGTTGCTTTTTACCGCCTTGCTCGCGATCTACCAACACCACAAAATCTTTAATCTTTAAGCCTTCACTTTCAAACGGAGCGGCGGTTTCAAACTTGGAAGCACCGGTGGTAATTAAATCGTCGATCACTAAACAAGTTTGGCCAGCTTTATATACGCCTTCAATTTTTTTCTTAGTGCCGTAATCTTTTACTTCTTTACGCGCATAAATCATTGGGGTATTTAATTCAATCGATAACACTGAAGCAATTGGCAAGGCCGTGTACGGTATGCCGGCCATTAAATCGTATTGAATGTTGTCTTGCGCAATTTTCTCTTTAAACGCCGCAATAATAGTTTTCATTACGCTTGGATAAGATACAATTACCCGTAAATCAATATAAATCGGCGATTTCATGCCCGATTTTAGCGTAAATTCCCCAAACTTTACCGCATTTATTTCGGCTAGTTTTAGGATTAATTCTTGATTGTTCATAGTTTTTTATTAAATTATTAATTATTTTTTTGTACCAAATACAATCCAAAAATTGTCATTATACCCCCTATAATTATATACCAAGTCATATTTTCATGCAAAAAAATTATAGCTAAAATTACGGTAAAAACAGGAATAAATAATTTAAAGACAGAGGCTTTGGTAGCACCGATAACACTAACACCGTAATTAAATGCACTAAAAGCAAAAGCGGTTGATATGGTACCAATTAAAAAAAGCCAAAGCCAATTGATTGCTGGTAATGAAAATAATTGTTGATAATCATTAAATAACAAATTTATTACACCAATAATAATAGCACTGATTAAAAAAATATAAAAAGTAATTGTCCATGTATTATATTTTTGAAAATATTTTTTTAAATACACAATGGAAAAAGCCACAGACAAAGCTCCTAATATACCAAATATATAGCCAAAAAAACTATTGGAATGTAATAAATTAGAAAAATTTCCTCCTTCAGAAACTATAAAAATTACACCAGTAAAAGCAACTATGATGCCTATGTAATTAATCATTTTATTTTTTTCCTTAATTAAAAACGGAGCTAATATTGCAATAAAAATTGGATTAGAATTAATTAAAATTGAACCAATTGAAGCTGTAGAATATTTTGTGCATAAAATTAAAAACAGAGAAGAAAATACACCGTTTAATATAATTAAAATAAAGAGTATAAAAAAATCATAGCTAAAAAATTTTATTTTATTTTTGCTTCTATATAAAAAATAGAACGGACAAAGGATTATGCCGGCAAACAAAAACCTAATAAATGCAATGTTTATCGCATTAACATTATCACAGAGCTTAATGAATAAATATAATGTTGACCAAGCTAACGGAGAAAAAAACAACGCTATTAAAGCTACTTTCTTATTTTTCACTTTAAATTATATAAATTAATATTTAATCTTTACCCCCGCCTTATCACGGTGATACTTCCCAAACTCTTTTAATGATAAAGCTTTTTCTCCGGAAATGACCGGGCCGCAGGTGCACATGGGTTCGCCGGAATTATCGATGCAACATTGGCCGCAGATGCCAACGCCGCATTTCATGAAGCGCTCCAAACTTACTTGGCTCGGCACGCCATGGCGTGTGGCTACTTGAACCGCGGCGTATTCCATGGGCTCGGGGCCGCAAATACACACTATGGTTTTTTTACGTTGAACGGCGGTTAATTTATTTAACCGCTCTTCCAAAACGGCTGTAATATAGCCTTTATGGCCAGCGGAGCCATCATTGGTAGAAACGTAGGTATTACCCGGAAACTTCTTTGTGTAAAGTAATAATTTTTTAGTGCGGGCGCCCACTAATAACTCGCCTGTACACTTATCTTGCTTAGCTTGTTCTAGTAAATATGCTAACGGAGCCGCACCATAACCGCCACCAACGGCAATAATATGCTGTTTTGATTGCCAAGTATAGGGCTTGCCAAATGGACCAGTAAAACCTAATTCTGCACCTGGTTTTAAATTAAACAACGCTTCGGTAAACTTGTTAATTTTAAACACCACTAACGTAAAAGTTTTGCCATTATCGTTAGCAATCGAAAATGGTTTCTGATCGATACCTGGTATCCATAACATTACGAACTGACCAGGCTTAGAGCCTAAATTATTATAAGCAAATGTAAACGATTTTACATTCTCGGCTTCGTTTTTGATTTTTAATAATGTGGTTGTACGCGGTTTCATTTGTGTGCCTTTCCAATTAAATCACTTAATTTATTTATTTTCTTTTTCTTCATATATACTTCCATTTCTTTTACAATATCACCAAATACTTTTTCACCGCGCCACCAGATGGCTGAACCAACTCCTACTAAACTGCCGCCGGCTAACATCATTTCTAAGGCATCTTCCCCGGTAGTTACACCGCCAGTAGCAATAATTGGCGCTTGAACAGCATTGTAGACATCCCACACGTTTTTCACGGCAATCGGTTTAAGGGCCGGACCGGATATGCCGCCAAACTTATTGGATAATACCGGGCATTGTAAATTAACGTCAATCGTCATACCAGATACGGTATTTATAGCGGTAATAGCATCGGCACCGGCTTCGACACAGGCTTTGGCAATAGCGGCATTGTTCCAAGCGTTCGGTGAAAGTTTGGCGGCAATGGGAATGTGCTTTTTTTCGGCCACTTTTTTTACATAAGCTACAACTTTACTGGCAATTTCCGGACTATACGCTAATGGGATACCAAATTCATCCATTACATTTGGGCATGATAAATTGATTTCTAAAATATCAATCGGCGCGGTGCATAAAATTTCGGACACTTTGGCAAATTCTTCGGCGCTGGTAGCAAATACACTGCCAATAATCGGTGCGGAACAAACACTCTTATATTCTTTCACCATATCTACCGATTCTGTCACGCCAGGATTAGATAAGCCAACCGCGTTCATAAAATAATGCGGGTAGCCGGCCATGGTAGGGTTAGGATGCCCGGTTCTAGGCTCTAAAGACACTGATTTCATAGTAACGCCGCCGGCGCCTAAATCCACACAGCGCTTTAAAGAAGCGGCCGTAACGCCTAATATGCCAGACGCTACTACAATGGGATTTTTAAATTTTACCCCGAGAAAATTGATAGTTGTGTTCATTGGGTTATATTAAAGCTTTTATTACTTTTTGCCAAATATTTATTTCGTTATTCAGCCATTTTTCTTCTTTTCGAACCTGCTGTTTTAATTGAGCTAACTGTAAGTTGCCGGCGGCGCCAATATGGGTTTTGGATTTGATATTTTTAACCGGGTCAATGGTGGCTAATTTATCTAAGTTATTAGCTACTTCCCGATAAGCATCGCGAAACGGCATACCGTCTTTTACCAAATCCAGCGCGTAATCGGCCGCGAATAGTTCCGAAGAAAACGCGTTAATGCATTTATCTTTATTTAATGTTAACACTGGCGTGACTAAATTCATGATTTTTACAGTATTAGCAAACAACGCCAAGCCTTTTAATAACGGTTCTTTGGTAAGCTGACTATCACGGTTATAGCCAGATAATAACGTGTTCTGAATTTCCATGGTGGTTACTAAATAGCCCAACATCACTTTAACCTTGCCCCGAGTTAGTTCAAATACATCGCCGTTCTTTTTTTGCGGCATTAAAGACGAACCGGTACAGTATTCTTTTGGTAGTTCTATAAAGCCTGTTTCCGTCATGGAAAACACTAGCACGTCATTCGCAAATTTGGCTAATGTGCCCATGATTTGCGTAAGCGCAAACAATACATCCGCTTCTACTTTACCTCGACTGTAAGACACATACATAGAATTAATCTGCACCCGTTTAAAACCAAGTAGTTTGGTGGTATAAGCTCTATCTAGCGACATGTTCACGCCAAAACCGGCGGCACTGCCTAATGGATTCATGTCGTTAATCTCATAGGCAGTTTTGAGTAATTTTAGATCATCTAATAAGCTTTCAGCGTATTGTGATAACCACATACCAGCTGAAGTAGGCATAGCTCTCTGCATGTGCGTATAACCCGGCATAGGCACCCATTCGTATTTTTTAGCCAAAGCCAGTAAATTATCAACTAAAGCTAACGTATAACCGTATAATTCTTGAAGTTTATCTTTGGTATATAACCGTGTCATGGTTACTACTTGATCATTGCGGCTTCTGGCAGTGTGAATTTTTTTACCTAAATCCCCTAACTCTTTTACTAAATGATTTTCAATAGCCGTGTGGCCGTCTTCATCTTCTAATTTAACAACAAATTTTCCAGCTTGCCATAAGGCTATAATTTTATTCAACTCTTTTTTTAACGTGCTTAATTCTTTGTCTGTCAGCACGCCGATTTTCTTTAGCATCATCGCGTGCGCCATACTGCCATACACATCATAACAGATCATGTTTTGATCGAGCTCATGATCGTTCCCCACCGTGAACTCGATAATCTCTTTTTTTACGTTGTAGCCCTTTTGCCAAAGTTTTGCCATAGATTTATTTATTAATTCCTAAAGCTTTTAAGCCATTAATGGTAGTAATATTAACTAGCTGCTCTATATCGTAATAGCGACAAGTTTCTAAAAGAAAATTCAATTCTTCCCACATACTGCCAGTAGTAAAAGGACAAAAATAGTCATGCACATTATCTGTGCCTAAACATACGTTAATGCCAGCGGCTACTAATTGTGGCACGGGGGCAATTTTATTATGTACCGGTGCTAATTTATCTCGCAAATCTACTTGATCTAACATAGAACGGGGGCAAACAATTACGCTCATACCAGCTTCCTTTATTAATTTTATCACTTCGTTCATATATTTATCAGACTGTGATGCCAAAGAACAAGCATGTACCGCATTTACTTTGCCTTCTAGCCCATGCTCAATTACTTTTTTAGCTAATAATTCAGTATCTTTTTCATCGGGATCATTATTTTGATCAATATGTACATCTACTGTTTTATTATATTTTTTAGCTATCTTAAAAATGTAGTCTAAGTGTTCTCCTTGCCTAGGACGTTCCCGAGAAGGTAAACCACCTAGTACATCTACCATTGGTGCAGCTTTTTCAATCCAAACCTGTGCCTCAGGATTTAAGGCTCCTTCGAGTACTTGCGAACAGATTTGAATCGTTAATTTATCTTTATATTCTTCTTTGATAGCCAACGCTGCTTCAATACACATTAAACCTACAGTACTATCAACATCAATATTAGTGCGACAATATTTTACACCTTGTTGTACCATACTATCCGCGCTAATCCGCATGCGCTCTTTAAGCTTTTCTAATGTATAACTAGCTTTAATTTTTGCCCATAAATCCCATTTTGTTTCCATGTCCGCCAGTGTTTGATTAAGGGTAGCTTCAGAAATAACATAAGCTTTATCGAAATGGGCATGGCAATTTACAAAGCCGCCTTTGGCCTGAATTTTTTCTAGTAAGATAGCTTTGAGATCGTATGGTTGGTGGTTCATAGTAATTAAATTAAGTTTATAAAAAAATTCACCCGCGTGGGGTGAACCTCATTAATTATTTATCGAAGATTGTGGTGGATTAAATATCTTCATCAGACGAAGTATATCAACCTAGATTTTTAGTGTCAATAGAACATGATTCTACCAACTGCCTCCCCCGCCGCCGCCGAAACCGCCGCCGGAAAAACCGTGGCCACCAGAGCCAGATTTGGCACTAGCCGCTTGAAAACCACTGGTGGTGCTGGCCGTAAAGCTACTCATATTACCCATAAAATCGGCTATCAAAATACTGCCAACTAAGTTACTGTGATACCACTGTGGCGGTTCAATATACATGTTAGCAAATTGTTCAGCCCACTGGGTTTCTACGCCAAGCGCAATGGCATAAGGCAGCCATTCCATGAATTGCTTGGGATTCTTTTCTGGCGCGTTATGAAATTTAAAACGCTCTTTATCGGTTACCGCTAAAAACTGCTTGAAACCCAAAATATCATCGCGTATTTCGGCGCCTAATTTGGTTTTTTGCGGCATAAACCAGCCGATAATACCAATTAGTAAAGCGGCTACTACTGCACAAATCATGCTGACAATATTCTGCTGATAACCACTAAATATTCCCGCTCCTACCCCAAACACGCCAGCGAACACTAAATAACTAATTCTAACGGAACTAGGATTACCATTAAACCACCGCCGCTGCTTTAATTCTTCATAAGCCACGTCTTTTATATCTTTTAATGTTTGGCTGAACTTGGTATCCAGTTTTATGGTTGATAATAAACGGGCTAAACCACCACCTAATAAACCTTCTAGTAATTTCTTTTCTAACGCAGGCGTATTAGTATTAGCTGGTGTTATTGATACAAAATTGTAATCTACTTGCTTAGTTAAGAACCCTTTAGTGGCTTGCCGTTCAATTCGTAAATAACCTTGTTGAGCTAACCAGATAATACCAGCCGTTAAGTCTCGCGTATTTATTACCCCGTCAATTAGCGCGCCAACCAAGGTAGGAGTTAATTTTTGTGGCGGCTCATATTGTGGAATTATAGTTAAGCGCCCTTTTGGCTCACGGCCTTTAGTAAACCACAATATTAACATTATTATTACAGATAATAATGTTAACGGCATAATAAAATTATCTTTTAACCACCAGCTAGTTTTTTCTATAACGCTGGGTTGCTGTACAATGTTTTTTGGAAAAGCCAGCGCAATAGTTAAGCCTTCTTGGTTAGTTAATATATTATTACTATGAGCTGTTACAGTATTGGCTTTTATATTAATAGGACAAGTACTAGTACTACCTGTTTTTCCTTCATAACAACTAGCTAATTGTTCATTTATTATTGTACCAACCGGAAACGTAACACTAACGTTACTAGCTTCAATAGTATAAAGCCATTGGTTACCGGTTACATTCCAATATAGCTCATCGTAATTATCAAAATAATTTATGGCGCGTTTTACGGTGTAAGTTATTTTATAAGCATGTGAACCAGAAATAGTTTTATTGGCATCGCCGATTTTGATAGTCATGGCTCCTTCTCCGTATTTTATTTCGTACGGCTCATCATAACCATTACGCTGTACATCAATTACATTAATATCAATAGATCTAACACCGGTATAGTTTGTATAACGAACTGGAATGGTACGATAAATACCGTGTTTTTCTGGCATGCCGAAATCGTAAGCAATGGTTTCCTGCACCGTAAAACTGGCGTCTGGATTAATATTAATGTTACTAGAAAAATCAGTAATTGATTCAGCCTGAGCTGTTTTAGTAAAAGCAAAACTAACTAACGTGATAAAAATTAATGTGCTGAGGGCGAGTCTCTGACGAACCATATTAATTTATTTTATTTCTATATAACGCTTTATCTACCACCTGGCTCATAGCCACTGTATCTAATTTATTATCAAAAAACTGATTAATTTTAACAATATTATCTTTTGGATTAGAGAGTATTTCGTGATACCAAAAATACATAACTGATATATTTGTTTGTTTAGTTAGCCAGCTTTGCATATTTACTAAATGTTGCTCAAATAATTCTGCTACTTCTCTATCTTCCTCTGGTGTGGTTTGTTTACCACTTCTGGCTAGCATCTTTTTTTGTGAAGCAATAATTTCTGATATTTTTCTGCGCATAAAAATAATTTTATACTGATACTGCGCTGGCAAATCGTATAACAACATGGATACCATTTTTACTACTTTACCGCCGGCTTCTAGTAACCAGCTTTGATCGGTTTTTAATTGTTTTACGCGCTCAAATTCGTAATAACCTTTAGGATTATCTTCGTCGGCCGTACGGACATGATCCGCCAAAACCGGCACACCTCCAGCTTCCAACATTTTCATCATCATAGATGTGCCAGAGCGCGGAAGACCGGAAACGATAATAATTTGGTTCATTTCAGTTTCTCTCTTAACAAATCCGTTACCATTTGCGGATTGGCTTTGCCTTTCATGGACTGCATTACTTTACCTACTAACCACATGAGCGATTTATCTTTGCCGTTTTTATAATCCTGAACAGCTTCAGGATACGTATTCATCACCTCATTACACACTTTTCCTAACGTTCCCTCATCGTGCACTTGTTGTAAATCTTGCTCCTGCATTACTTGCGAAGGATCGGAACCATGCTCGAACATGTGCCGCACAATGGTTTGGGCGGCAGACGAATTCACTTTACGCTCATACACTAGTGTGATTAATTCGGCTAAATTTTCTGGAGTGATTTTTAGAGCTTTAAAAGCTTGTTTAGTTTTAGTGAGTAAACCAAAAATTTCGGTAGTAAGCCAATTACAGGCCGAGCGACATAACTTCTTGCCTTCGCGATTCCAAATTTCTTCATCGCTACCGTCCATCGTATCCAATGAATTTAACCAACCGCGTAATTCACTAATCACCTGTTCATAATATTCGGCTACTTTAGGATCGGCGGCTAGCACTTTAGCATCATAATACGATAAATTGTACTCCTCTACAAAGCGTTCCCGACGCGCCTGTGGCAACTCGGGCAACTTTCTTGCCGCATTACTAATCATTTCTTCATTAATGGTTAACGGCGGAATATCCGGTTCGGGAAAATATCGATAATCGGCCGCTGCTTCTTTGGTGCGCTGTGATACCGTTTCTTGTTTAGTATCGTCCCAGCCTCTGGTTTCTAATACTTCAGGCGCCTCGTGCTTTTCCCATAATTTAGTTTGGCGCTCTACTTCATACAATAATGCTTTTTCTACCGCTTTAAATGAGTTTAAATTTTTTATCTCTGTTTTTGGATACAGCGCACTATCCCCTTCTGGTCGCAATGAAATATTGGCATCCACGCGTAAATGCCCTTTTTCCATGTCGGCATCGGATACGCCGATATAACGAATTAAAGTTTGTAATTCTTGTAAAAATAAGCGCGCCGCTGGCGCTGAACGAATATCCGGCTTGGTAACTATTTCCAATAACGGGCTGCCAGCGCGATTAAAATCCACTAAGGTAGTATTACCGGTATGCACATTTTTAGCTGCATCTTCTTCCATATGAATACGTTCAATGCCAATGGTAACTGGATTTACATTATCAGGATAAACCGTTAATTCCCCATCTGTGCATATGGGATTATCGTATTGCGAAATTTGGTAGCCTTTTGGTAAATCTGGGTAAAAATAGTGTTTTCGGTCAAACTTAGTGAACTTAGCAATATCACAATCTAGAGCCAAACCTAATAATACACCCGCTTCAACTGCTTTTTGGTTAACCACAGGCAACGTACCGGGATGCCCTAATGAAATAGGACTAATAAATACATTTGGCTCTAATGAATCCGCGTTCGATTCACCAGAAAACATCTTAGATTTAGTATTAAGCTGGACGTGGATTTCTAGGCCGATAATGGTTTCGTAAGTAGGCATAAATAAATCATAACAAATATATCAGCTTAGTTCAACTAGCTTGTTTTGTTTTAGCCAGTCAATAATTTGTTGTGCTAAATTACTTTTTAATTGTTCTTTTTCTTCCGGTGTAAATGAGAACGATCCATGTTCTTGCGCGTCTCTAATAAATTCAATTAAGGGTAAGCGATATAAATGGGCTTTAATATTTTCATGACCTGCTAAGCAACCTCTTAGTTGTTGAGCATCAGCTGAATGATTTCTACTAGTATGAGCATCTGTAATAACCCATTGTTTTTCTGTATTAAGCGCTATTTGTAATTGATCGTTACTTGGATGATGTAATAATGTAATACCATGCATACCGGCTTCTTTTAACCAACTAATAATATGACCAGCTACTTCAGCTACTAATTTTTTTACAGCTAGATTATTTTCCGTAATTTCTTCTCCTGCTCGTCTAATTTCTTTTAGTCTAGAATAGACCGTTGCTAAAAACGGCGGATGTTCTAATAAATGGATATTAGCTAATAAGGCCACATGTTTTGGTAATTTTTCTTTTGGGATGTGCGCAATAATTTTTAAAAAAGCCTGCTTAGCGCGCTCTATACTACCTCTAGCCTCATTTCTCTCAGTTTCAGAAAATATAGTATCTTCAACCGCTGTTGCTAAGCGATCATCCATATTTAAAGAATCCATAGTCATTCTCTCCCTACCATAACTACGTGGAACTGTACTATCAGTTATTAACTTAGCTCCATTGCTTAAAAAATGTTTTGTTTCTAACCAATGATGTATTTTATTTATGTCAGTTTTAGGCGGAAAAGCTACTAGACTATGAGGTATTTGTCTCTCTCTAAGCACTTTACGAATTACTGCAATGTGCTCGGATAATACCGAATGCTCGCGATAAATAATAATTACTTTAGCGTTTGGTTCTAACTCACAATGTGGTTCTATTGCTTCATGGTGTAGATCAATTTCATTACGATTATACTGTAACATAATAATTATTTTAAAATAAACCGATACGGTTTCTTAGCCCAAATACCAGCATAGTTTACACCAATTCTTGGTGTTCTTACAATATGTTTAGTGGATATCTTATCTCCCCTATCTTCAATCCACAAACCGGTTTTTTTATTAGCTATTTTGTTATTAAACGTTTTAGTAATATGAAAATATTTAGTTAATTTGCCAGGACCACTCACCTGGTCTGTGGCTCGAATTAAAATAGCGGCCGGATAATCTTTTGGCCCCGTTACAATATTTAACATGTAATACATGCCGTATACTAGATACACGTACCAGACGCCGCCGGTACTAAACATTACTTCTGTACGAGCAGTTCGGCCTTTGGCGGCATGACAAGCTAAATCATGTGGACCATCATAAGCTTCTACTTCAGTAATCAGTCCGGCAATAATTTTGTTACCAATTTTGCGGACTAGGTATTTGCCTAAAAGATTAGGTGCTATTTTAAGAACAGGTTGATTGAAAAAACTAACTCCTACCTCATCCCCGCCCTTCGGGCACCCCTTCTCCTCTGAGGAGAAGGGGAAGGGGGTTGAGGTAAATTCTTGTTCTAACAATTCCCGTTTTTTATTTGTACCTCGATTATACCCACCTAATTTTCCATCCGATCGTATTACTCGCTGGCAAGGAATGCTAGGATCGTAATTAGTATGCAAAATATTCCCAACCGCTCGACAAGCTCGCGGCCTACCGGCCAATTTTGCTACTTCCTGATACGTTAATGTTTTACCTTTAGGAATTTTTTTTACAATATAAAATACTTGCTCACTAAATTTTTTTGTCATAAAACAAAAATATATTTTCCAAAATTAGGAGTGCTGACCGTGTATTAGCCGTGCACTTTAATAACTATAAGCTAGGGGCTGGTATAATATTTAGCGAAATTATTATTTCAGTTACATCATTAAGCGTCATAGGTTGATATGAAAATGAATACATGGCGTCTCCTACCGTAGTGGAGCTATAGCTCATTTGCGATCGATTAACCGCTTTAGCTAATTCTTGGTCTAACCAATCAGTTAGTGTTGGCTCCACAGTATTTAAAAAAGCTTTTTGTATGGTTGCATCAGGTATTGTATTACGCGTACTAATTGATAGCAATTTTGTTTGATTGTTTTGCTGGCTCATACTAACAGTTTCTCTAGCATCCAAGGTATCCGCAGTATAAGTTACATAACCTCCATCTCCGGCCGGATAAGCGGAAAATTTTATATCTAAACCTTGCTGGTTTAGCCAATCCTCCATGTCTGTAGTGGTCATACTTAGTGCGGAAATATTATAAGTTTTATTAGTATTATAATTTGTAAAAACTGTATTACTATTAGTATTAATTGGTGGGATTAATTCTTGAGCGAAAAAATAACCACCAATAGTTAGAGCTGATAAAATAACTATGATACCAAAACACCCTAAACAGCTACAGCCGATAATCCAACCGACGGTGTTTTTTTTGGATTCAGGTTTAGATTCTATCGTAGAAACTATTGGCGTGCTAGATGAATTTTGTGGTTGTGGCTCCATAATAATAAATTTAATACGTTAATAATTTTTGTGGACCATATCGGAGTCGAACCGACGACCTTTGCAATGCGAATGCAACGCTCTAGCCAACTGAGCTAATGGCCCATTTTGTAAAGCTACCATAGCAAAAAACCGCTAACCAGCCAAGTGTTTTATTTAAAACGATAAATTTTATTGTAGCTAGTGCCCCATTCCACATAGGTATGGAAAGTTTTCTTTAACTCGCCTTTTTTTACAATTACATGCAATTTGTAATCATCAGCTGCTAAATGAGTAGCGGTAAATAAACCTTTTTTATCGGTTTTACCCGTCCATAACAAAGTACCATCATCTTTTTTTATGGTTACTTTAGCTTTTTTGATTTTATTATATTCAGCATCCAATACTCGGCCAGTTAATTGGCTGTAACTTTTTTCAGTAACTACTACATTATCGATAGACACTGTGGTAGTATTTGTTTCGTCGTTATTAACACCAAATACTAAATCTAAAGTTTTTCCAGCATATTGAGTAAGATCATAGCTTTGTAAACAATTTTCAACATCATCTGTTGGATAAACAATGTCACTTAAATAAGTGGTATGTGTGGTATGATCTTGTAAGGAAAAATAATAATTATCCATCGCTGTAGTATCAGTTGAATGAAAATCACAATCATAACTTAACTCAACATTACCGACATCGGCTGCTAACGTAACTGTTTGTTTAGCTTCTTCTGTTTCATTAGCACTGCCTAACCGTAAATAATGTGTGGAATAATCTTCATCATAAACAATATTATCATCTTCATTGCAATTATCGCATGTCCAACTATCTAACTCATTTTCAAAATTGCCATTATTAACAATGTCATGATTGTATATGGTATCGGTTGCTAAAACAGGTAAGGCGCTTAATAGACCTAAGGTTAGTACTACAGCGTAAAATTTTGACATATATTTTTATTAATTAAAATGATTTTAGATAACTAATATTTATTTACCTTTTATATTAGCAGAAAAGCCCAAATAAAAAAAGAAGGGAGCTCCTCGAGCGTGTCATAATTTATCAAAATATGCTAATCTATTCAATATGAAAAAACTAAATTTGGCTTTACTAAGCTCTTCCCTTTACGTAGCATTTCAATTATTTGCTAATATTTTATCTACTAAAATCTGTTTATTACCTTTATTAAACTTAGCCGTAGATGGCGGGACAATTATTTATCCTTTTACCTTCACTTTGCGCGATTTTGTGCACAAAACCTGGGGCAAACATAGTGCCCGACAAGTAGTTATTATCGCTGGCTTATTAAACATAGTAATGGCCGTGCTGTTTTGGCTAATTGGCATTATGCCAGCCGATCCAACTTGGCTTAATCAAGACGCTTATAATGTAATATTAGCACCAGTTTGGCGCATTACGGTTGCTTCAGTAATTGCTCAAATTATTTCTGAATTAGTAGATACTGAAATTTTTAGTATAGCCTATAAAAAATTTGGCGATATGTTAGGTGTACTATTTTCCAATAGTATTTCGTTATTAATTGATAGCGTGTTGTTTAGCATTATTGCTTTTGCCGGTATGATGCCATTTAATATAGTATTACAAATCATTCTGACAAATATATTAATTAAACTAGTAATCAGTATTATTTCCGTACCGACTATAAAGTTATTACCACAACATGTCTCAACGAGTGAAATATAAAAATAATTTACTGGCTTATGGATTAGTTTTATTATTCTGGTGTTTAGCTACTGGATCGATTATGAATGCGGCTATCACTTCTGATGAGCTACCACATATTGCCGCTGGTTACTATTATTTAACCACTGGTCGTTACGCGCTTAATCCAGAACATCCACCGCTCATTAAAGATTTAGCGGCTTTACCATTATTATTACTACACCCAGCTTCTCCTATTAATAGCAGTGCTTTCTCATTAACTGATGAAACTAATAATGAACAATGGAAATGGGGCGAGCTTTTTTTATTCAAAGCCAATCAACAAACCGACACGCTGGTTTTATTGGCCCGTTTAACTATTATTACTTTTAATACCGGTTTATTATTATGGTGTTATTTTTTAATTAAACAACAATGGGATGCTAAAACCGCATTATTACTATTAGTGGCCGTAGTATTTAACCCATTTATATTAGCTCATAGCGCATTAGTAACCATGGATGTTCCGGCTACATTATTACAAATAATTAGCTTATTATACGTTACCAGCTGGTTAAAACAATGTGCTGGAATTAGTTTAGTTATTACTAGTGTCACTTTGGCGATATTAACTAAATTTTCTGCGTTATTGCTTTTTCCGGTGATACTAGTTGGTTTAATATTTTATTTAATTTTTACTCGCTCAGCCAGACCAGCCTGGAAATATTATTTTAGCCGTTACATTTTTATTGTACTAGCTAGTTTGATTTTAGTAACCAGTGTATACGCCTGGCAAATCCGCCATACCACTACAGCTGACGTTTTAGCTCAGCTACAAAGCAGTTATCCGTCAATTCTACCGACTTATGGTTTAACTATATTACAAACTCTAACTAATTTTTCTTTTGGGACGCGCAGCTTAGCTGAATTTATTTACGGCAACATATTATTAGGCAGCCGTTTAGGCGTTGGTAATAATAGTACTTATTTTTTTAATCATGTCTATACAAATTTTCAAGTAAGTAACTGGTATTTTCCGGTGTTATTTTTCACAAAACTACCCTTAGTTTTGCTAGCCGGTCTGCTACTAAGCTTATTGGTTTGGCTACTAAAACTAAAAAAATCCATTACTGAACCAGCTCAATTATTATTAAGTATTTATATTATTTTTTATAGTTTACTAGCTTTTACAACGCCTTTACAAATTGGCTTACGCCATATCATGCCAATAATTATCATGTTAATTTTATTAATGGCAATAAACCTAATACGCTATTTTAGCACTAAACTTAGGCCATGCTGGAAAATAGTAGCTAAAACTGGCTTAGTTATTAGTTTAATTATTTTATCAATTAATCTAGCTTATAATTTTCCTTACTATTTAAGTTATTATAACTGGTTAGGTGGCGGCACTTGGCAGGGCTATAAAATTGCTACCGATTCTAATTATGATTGGGGGCAAGATGTTAAACTCCTAGCTAATTGGACAAAAGAAAATAATATTACCACCCTTTATGTCGATGTATTTAGTACGGCCCCATTAGATTATTATCTTGGTTTTAAACCAATTATTTTTAATCCTAGTGATCCTTTACCATCAGCTGGCGCTTATATTGCCGTATCAGTGTTTCAATACCAAAATAATGTTTATGATGAATATGTTCCTCCGGAAAAAAAATACACTAATTTACCATTAACCAAAATAACCCGCATCGGTACAACTATTTTTATTTTTCAAGTGAAATAATAACATTAAGCTATCTTTTTTTTCTAATATTCCGCATAATAAGTTAAGCACCAATTTTGGTGTTTTGCTCGTTAAAATTCTGTAAAAAGAAAAGAAGGGACAAGATCATGAAAAAAATCGAGACACTTCTGGATCAGTTCGGAACCACAATGTCATATCGTCAACTCGTGGCGGAGTTGGAGGATGCAGACGAAACCACGCGAGCAACCGTGCTTGTGGCGGTTGCTCAAAAACAAGCCGACTTTTGGGCAGAGTCGGCCGAGTACTACCAGGAGGCGCACCCGCGTTTGCCTGGGATGAAGGCCCACAACAAGTGGGTCTTGAAAGCCGTTGACGCAATCCCTGGTGACCGTGTACTAGACATAGGGTGCGGGTGCGGTCGGTTCGCCCCGATGTTTCATCGGGGAATACAGTACATGGGAGTTGATCCCTCCGCTGCGATGTTCGAGATCGCACGAAGAGAGCATACTGGCGACAATATCCACTTCCTTCAGTGGCCAGATAATACGAAATTGCCGTTTGGGGACGGCTATTTCGACATTGTGCTTGCCAACTGGAGCATTGTGTATATGGAGCCCAACAAGCTCCAAGCCACACTCTTCGATCTCCGCCGGGTCATCCGGCCCGGCGGACGCTTCGTATTGACCGCCATTGTCGCCAACGCCCGTTGGGGGTGGCTGGCGACGGTCCGGTCCACCTTCTCCAACCCGCTCGAGACATGGCGTCAACGAGACGCTATTCGGCAGGCCATCCCCTTCGGAAGGTCTATCGGCCTGCTGTTCCCCTCCTACATGGAGTGGGAACTCGACGGACTTGTAACCCAAGCTGGGTTGCGAATCGTCGCGACCCAACATACCCTCTGGGGCCGCAGCTACGGTATAGTAGCAAAGCGGCTGTCACAGCCACCATAGCACATTTTCTTTCCTAAGGGGCACCAGCGTTTCCACGCTTCCTACCGCCCCTTTTTTCATATCCAAATTCATGGTAACATACCACATTATGGAGGTAATCAATCTATTCTTACTTGCCTTAGCAAGTATCCTAGTTATTTTGGGTGTTATTATTATCGTCAAAAGTCGTGGCAATGTTAGCAATATCATTTTTGGATTTTTAAATCTGGTAGCCGCTACCTGGTCGTTTACCATCGCTCTATTTCGTCAAGCCGATACTTTATCATCGGCGTTACTATGGGATCGGGCTATTTATTTATCAGGTTGAGTAATTTAGGTTAATTTTAAATAAATAATTCTTTTGAAAGCTTTGATTGTTTTATAATAGCTAAAAACGTACCAATTGGAATTGGTTTGTTTGAACCATGTAATGGCACGGGCACAATAATACCTAATGAGTTTCGATAAATACAATGACTGCCTTTTTGTCTTGCTAGATAAAAACCATTACTTTCCAAAACTCGAATAACTTCCCTAACTTTTAGTGGCCGCATAAACAATTTCCGCTTGAGCCGGAAGTTTGGCCATAACTTCCGTTATAATTGGATAAACTTTATTTTTATGAATAATTATAGATTCTCCTTCATGAGCTAATTCCTCTAACCATAATTGTAATACTTCCTGAGCTTTTGCTTTAGCTTCTTCAAAATCTCGCCCAAACGTAACACAACCAGGAAAATCCGGAAAAGAAACATTATAACCACCTTCTTCAATTGGATCAAACACGGCTGGATATTGTACTTTAGTTATTTGCTTCTTCATACTCATAAAAACTACCTTAAAATATGCGTATTGTCAATGTTATGTCGGGGATACCAGATTTTCCGCCAGAGGCGGATCCGCCTCTGGCGGAGAACTGCCTAAATGTGCTTGATTGGTCGGGGATACCAGATTTGAACTGGTGACCTCACGGTCCCGAACCGTGCGCGCTACCAACTGCGCTAATCCCCGCCTACGCTTTCGCTTCGCTACAGCTACGGCGGGCAAGCTCGCCCCGCTATGGCTTTAAAAAGAATAGCAAACATTACCCGGTTTAGACAAGTATTTTAATACTTGAATCACTGATTACACCCGCCTACCTCCTAAATCGGAGTACGGCGGGCAAGCAGATAAAATTTAATGATATTATCAGTATTTATCAGAATTATCTGTGATTCAATCTCTTTAACACATATTCTGCCAAATACTGACTGAATAAATATAAGCCTAATACTCCCACGAATATTACTGAAATTTCTAATGGGCGCAGTACGGTAGGGGTAAATAATAAACAAGTGGTAAATAAGATTAATAATGGAATTGGCAAATAAATAATAAACAGTGGTAAAAGCCACAACCCATACCACGGTTGAAACCAAGTGGTGCTTAGTAATAATATCGCTACATATGGCATGGTATACGCCAGCCAATCTTTTTTGAATTTTAAACACAACCACATTACTAATAACGCTACCACTAAACCAAGCAGGCGAATTTGGCTGATGGTAACATGAAATAATTCTGTTAACCAATATGCGCCAATTGTAAAATATGGTTCATTGCCGCGTTCGGTTACCTCATTGGATATACCGGTTAAACTAGATAAAACATTACCAAATGGATAATAAGCCAGCATTACGATTACGGCACAACCAACTAGTATTGTGATTAACGAAATCATTTTACCAGACATATTAGTTTTAGTTTTTAGCCAATAATATAACGGTATTGGCATTAAAAACCACGAGACGTATTTTACTAGCCCGGCTAATAATAAAACTAAAATACTACCGCTATATTTTTTACGTAACAATAAATAATAGCTAACGATAATACCTAGCATGATAAACACGTCATTATGCACATCTATAATAACCATTTGGATTAACCAAGGATTTAGAGCAAATAACGCTAACCATTTGGCTCGTTTATTTAATTGTTCTGTAATTAAACCGGTTAATTTCCAAAACATAATTACCGCGCCAATTAACGCCGCACTTTGTAATAATTTAATCAACAGTAACGCGCCAGATAATTTAGCAACACCTACTGTAGCCAAACCCAATAAATACACCCAAATTGGCCCATGCGTCATGGTTAAATCGCGCCAAGCTTTTACAGTGTAAGACCAACTATCAAATGAAAAATAACTTAACGGCACTTGATACGGATTCACCTGATACTGCGACCATAATTTTCCATACAACAAATTCCAATAAATATCTTGCGAACCAATTGGCTGCATTAGTACTGCCATTATCAATAACCCGCCAAATAATAATCCGGTTAATATAACCTGTAATTTCCACGGTAATTTAGTGATTAAAATAACATCAATTAACACCACATAACTAATACTCATGCTAATAAATAACCTGTCCCAATTATCAAACGCGTCAAACTGTTGCACTACTAAAAAATTTGTTGGAGCAAATTGTGTTGACGCTAACCAAAATACCGCTAACAATATGCCGCCGGCTATCATAAATAAACTAGTATCTATAATTACTCGCGGTTGTACTCTCGCTAAAATACGCCACATGGCTAAAGCCGCTTTCAGTGAATCTTTTACCGGTCTAATTTTGCTAGTACGGTTAGCATAACGCTGCTCTATCCAAGGCAAAGCTATTTCTTTAATGGTTAATTTTTCTTTCACACAGAGCACTAATAATTCTGTGTCTAAAAAATAACCTTTTTCTTTGCACTGACTAGCTAAAAGATGTAAGGCTTTTCGAGATAACGCCTTAGCGCCACATTGCGCATCCTGCACGGTTAAATTAAATAAACTGCTGTTTAATAATTTAAAACCTTCAGATAATAAACTGCGCAATACCGGCCGTGTACCGGTGCGCTTAATAATCGCTACATCCGCCTCAGCATGAGTTACGGCATGCAGTAGCTGTAATAATCCAGCTGGCTCAATTGGGATATCGGCATCAATATAACAAACCGCTGGCACGTTATATTGTTGGGCAATGGTTACTAGAGCATTACCTCGCCCGGCTGGCTTAATATATTGATAAACTAATTTATTCGGGTAGTTTTTTAGCACTGGTTGTAAAATTTGCTCAGCGTTATCACTAGAACCGTTATCAGCCACTACTAATAACCAGGTTTTATTAGTATCTTGCCACTGTTGCTCAAACTGCTTTAACAATAACAATACAGATTGCTTAATAATATTAGCCTCGTTATAAGTAGGAATAATAAATAAATAATCTAATTGTTTATTCAACATAATGAGCCCCAACACTAGTTTTTCTGCTTAAAGCTTGGGTTAAAATAATCCGGCTCACTTCCGCTATATTAAGTGTTTCTTGTACTGTTATATTAAAACCAAGTTTTTTATAATTTAATAATTGTACTATTATTTTATTTATTTCTGTTAAGCCTCGTTTCATGTTAGGTTGATTACGAATAATTCCAGCTGTTTCCCACATGATGGTTTGAATTTGGTGGCGTAAGCCCCCTAGCCCACTAAACCCCTTCACTACCTCTATCTCCCGGCCTCTTTCCCCTATTGAGGGGAAAGAGGAGAATTTTTTATTTTTAATATGTTTACTAACCTGTTCCGCAAACACTAAACATTCTAATAATGAATTGCTGGCTAACCGATTCGCGCCTTGCACGCCGGTACAAGCTACTTCACCAACAGCATATAAATTTTTAATACTAGTTTGCCCGTGTAAATTTGTAATAATTCCACCGCAGGAATAATGCGCAGCCGGAGCAATTGGAATTAAATCACGGTCTAATCTTAAACCATAACGCTTTAATTGTTGATAAATATGGGGAAAACGTTTTTGTAAATAACTAGCTGCTTTACTAGTAATATCTAAATAAACCACACCTTTTTTTAATTCTTGCACAATGGCTCGGCTAACAATATCCCGCGGCGCTAAATCTTTACGCTTATCATATTTAGGCATGAACCGCTGTTTACGAGCATTGCGTAGTACAGCACCTTCGCCGCGAAGTGATTCTGATAATAAAAAATGTGGCCGGTTAGGTAAATTGAGTACAGTGGGATGAAATTGAATAAATTCCATGTGCTTTAATTTTGCACCGGCGCGTTGGGCTATGACCAAACCATCACCAGTGGCCACGGCTGGATTGGTAGTATATTGGTACACTTGGCCACACCCTCCGGTAGCTAATACAACAACATGTGCAAATAAAGTGTTCAATGTATTATTTTTTTTATCATATACAATCACGCCACTAACCTGATTATTTTTTTTATTAATCATTAAATCAACCACAAACTGATTTTCTAAACACCATATATTTGGATTATGGTTTAATCGCTTAATTAACACTTGTTCTACGGCACGTCCTGTTAAATCGTGCGCATGCACGATTCTTCTAG
>Ga0172379_10004433_pt1 | contig 20764 bp, 27 predicted proteins | sample GrowelOW334metaG_FD_119756 | JGI IMG/M metagenome (GOLD analysis project Ga0172379, IMG submission 119756) | Groundwater microbial communities from an aquifer near a municipal landfill in Southern Ontario, Canada - Groundwater well OW334 metaG | ecosystem: Environmental > Aquatic > Deep...
ATTCTCAGAAAATTCTTTTAATAATTCAATATTAGAATTAGAATAAAATACTGAATGAAACCTTTTATCTATAGAACCGTCTCCTAATATATGTCCAATAATAGAACCCAATCTATAATCAATAATTACAGGAAATTTTGGATTTATCTCCCCATTTCTTATACCTGCTTTAATAGATAAGACATTTTTTTCTAAGTCATACCAAGAAAAATTAGATAATTTTATAATTTCAGCTAATTTGGATAATGGAATAGTTCGATATCCTTGCATCCATCCATAAATGGTAGTTGCAGATTTTTTATTCTCATTCATAGGACAATTAATTAATTTAGCGAATATTTTTTCTCTATGAGGATTTTCAGATTTGGATGCATTTTTAAGAAGTTTATTTAAGAATACCAAATCAATCGTTAGATGACTATATTTTAAAGAAGAAACTAAATCATTTAGACCAAATGAATATTTCATTCAAAAAACTAGACCACACTTCTTTATATATTTACTCATTTTCATAGAATTCCTATAAACCAATAAGCCCCAAATGTTCAATCTGCCCAATAAAAAAATTATGCCCAAAGCTTGGAGTCATCAAAAGCAGATAATTATTTTTCTTTTAATCTCTTATTATAAACCCCTTTCAAATACTTAGCTCTCTTCTCAGTAATTCCCTCTTCAATCATTTCAAAATTATCAAATTCGGGAGATTTTTTAAAATCGTTCTCATTCGCAAAATCTTTATAAAAATATTTACCAGAACCATCATAAAAAAATACAAAATATCTTTCAGCCCTAAGATTATCCACACAAAAATATTGGAATACTCTTTTTGAATTGTTATAAGATTCGGATGAACTTCTAGGTTCAGATTTCTATCAAAAGGTTTTACCCCTCCTTGAGATTTAATAAAATTAAGTGCATCAACATAATCCTTTCCCCCTGTATGATTAACCCATTCCAAAAATCCTGCCTCATTAATAAAACCAATACTTCCCTTAGTTTCAACTATCTCAACTCTCTGTTCAATACCTAAACCAGAATCCGCATCCCTCTTGGAATCAATCTTAGGATTTTCCCCATAATCTCTTCTTAATCCCATTTTACTTTCTATCCAAAGTCTGCTCAATAGATTTTTTAAGTTTTCTTGCGTCCCCTAAATTAAGACCCCTATCAAGAATTTCCCAACTATATCTTTTACTCATTTTGTCAGGAGTAGCTGCATATTTATACCTCTGAATACCGGGTCGTCCAGATGATTTTTTTTCATAAACCATATAATGTGTCATAATAAAACACATTAACTTTCCTTTTTAAGAATTTCTATATTATATAAACAACTAAATAATTAAAAAAATAAGTAACAATAACCTTTTTAAATGAACACAAACACCATTATAATATGAAAAGATCAAGCCGTAGATGGAAAAAGAAAAATCAGATGAGATGGAAGTGGCAGAGAAAAAGGCTTAAGAAAGAAAAGCATAAGAGAAAGTTAAGAAGAAGTTAGAGTGAATTCTAGATAGAATAAGTAAATTAATATATTTTTTATTATAGTTATATATAAAAAGGATTTATTTATGATAAAGTTATGGATGAAGACGCTTCGGATGCATTTATACTAATACAGACATATGCAGAATTAACAGAAAAAATAGAGGGTAAAACCATTGAAGAATTAGCTCATAGTGAAGATTACCATATGTATTTGGAAGTTGACAATCAATTAGGAAATTATGTCTTATCTGGAGATGAATTAAGATATCTTGCATTAGAATTTAAACAACATCTTGGCCCTTATCTAGAAATAGAACAAGAACTAAATGAAAAAATAGAAGAATTATACCAATTACTAGGAGATAGAAAAGGAGATATAATAGATGAAATAAAAAGAATTTTAGGCCCAAGAAAAAGGAACACAGTCGATATTGAAGAAAGAGTAAGAGACGACCTTAAACCAAGTATTTCTACAAGATTAAATATTACCTCTAGCAATCCCTCAACACCAAAGAAAAAAGAAAATACAGATTCTCCAGACATCGATGATGATATACCTTTTTAATAAGTAATTAATAAATAAAATATTAAACGTGCTTGTTCAATCCTTATCCATATTTGAGCCACATTTTTTTGCACATATAATTATCAGGTAACTTAAAGGAGATAATGAAAAAAGAACCTTGGTGCTTATTCGGCTCAAATATAAACAATCTAAGGCACCCAACATCTAAGAATTTCAATATATTAATAACTCGTCAATCAATAAAACAAAACCACAATAATCTTTATTAACCAACCACTTATAATTCTTGTATGGCTAGCGAGATATGGACAGAGAAGTATCGTCCCTCAAAATTTATTGATGTCGTAGGTCAGGACGAAATTGTAAAGAGGATTGAAGGACTTGTAAAATCCACTAATATCCCCCATCTACTATTTGCCGGACCAGCTGGAACTGGAAAATCAACTTTAGCACTTATAGTTGTAAAAGAACTTTTCAAGGATACTTGGAAAGAAAACTATCTTGAATTAAATGCCTCTGATGAACGTGGTATTCAAATAGTTAGAGAAAAGGTTAAAAATTTTGCCAGAACTAAATCAATTGGAGAGGTACCTTTCAAGGTAATTTTCTTAGATGAAGCAGATGCTCTAACACCTGAAGCCCAACAAGCTTTGAGAAGGACTATGGAAAATTATTCCAGCACTTGTAGATTCGTATTATCCTGCAACTACTCAAGTAAAATAATTGATCCAATCCAATCAAGATGTGCTATCTTCAGATTCAAACTTCTAGAAAAAAAAGATATTGAAAAAGTAATTCAAAAAATAATTACAAGTGAAAAACTAGAAATTTTTCCAGAGTCAGTTGATATGATTTATGAAGGAAGTGAAGGAGATTGTAGACGTTCAATAAATATTCTTCAATCAACTGCATCAGTTTCACCATCAATAAGACCTGAATTGGTAGGAACAATCATTTCCGGAGCCAAACCCAAAGATGTTAGAATAGTTTTAGACTATGCGGTTGCTGGAAGTTTTATTGAAGCAAAAGACAAACTTCTAGATATAATGTTAAGAGAAAGTATTTCAGGACAGGATATAATAAAATCTATACAAAAAGAAATTTGGAATCTTCCAGTTGAACCTGAAGTTAAGGTTAGACTCACAGAAAAAACAGGTGAAATTGAATTCAGGATAGTTGAAGGTTCAGACCCATTCATACAGCTTGAAGCCCTTTTAGCAAGTTTCGTGCTTGCAGGACTTGGAAAGCAATAAGAAAAATGGAAGAGAAGAAAAAAGTAGGAGTGGGCTTCGGGATAATGATTCTTAATAAAAAAGGACAAGTGCTTTTAGGAAGAAGACATGAAAATCCAGATAAAGCAAGTTCAGAATTTAGAGTATCGGATGTCTGGACCATGCCTGGAGGAAAATTAGAATATGGAGAAAGTTTTGAACAAGGAGCCATTCGAGAAACATTAGAAGAAACTGGAATAATTCTAAAGAAAATTAAAATAATCAGCCTAAATGAAGATATGAATGAATTTGCACATTTCATAACAATAGGATTCTATTCAGAAAATTGTGAACAAGACCCTAAAGTTATGGAACCTGAAGAAATAACTGAGTGGAGATGGTTTAATTTAACTGAAATACCTGATAATATTTATTTTCCCAGTGCAAAAGTTCTTAATAATTATAAGCATGGAGAATTTTATATTAAAGACAACTGGAAGGAAAATTTAAAATGACCTGGATTGAAAAGTACAGACCTAAAAAATTTGAACATATAAAAGGACAAGACTTCGCTATAGATAAAATAAGAAATTTTGTAAAATATTTTGGCACTAAAAAGAAAGCCATGATTCTTTATGGTCCTCCCGGAGTTGGAAAAACTACAATTGCACAAGTATTGGCTCTCGAATATAGTTTTGAAATTTTTGAATTGAATGCTTCTGATTTAAGAAATAAAGATAAGATGAAAGAAATTTTAAAACCAGCAATAGAACAAAAATCTCTAACAAAAAAAGGAAAATTGATTTTAATCGATGAAGTTGATGGAATTGCTGGAGATGAGGACAGAGGAGGATTAAATGAGCTTCTTTCTTTAATAGAAAAAACACATTATCCCATTGTAGTAACTGCAAATGATATATGGGATAGAAAATTGAGCACATTAAGAAGCAAATCAGACATAGTTCAATTAAAAGAAGTAGATTATAAACTAATAAAAGACATCCTAAACGAAATTCTAATAAAAGAAAACCTTATTTTAAATCCAAATATTGTAACTAGTATAGCAGTTCGTGCAAAAGGAGATATTAGAGCTGCAATAAATGATCTTCATTCTGTTTCAAGAATGAAAGACCCTTCAGAATTTGTATTACATGAAAGAGATAAAGAAACAGACATATTTAATGCATTAAAAGTAATATTCAAAGTCAAACCAAACTCAGAAACTCTTAAAATATTTGATTCAGTAAATATGCCAATTGATGAATTAATTTTATGGGTTGAAGAAAATATTCCTAATGAATACAAAGGAGAAGAATTAGCAAGAGCTTATGATATACTAAGTAAAATTGATGTTTTCCGTGGAAGAATACACAAACAACAATATTGGAGATTCCTTATTTATGAGAATATACTTTTAAGTTATGGTATCTCCTCCGCAAAAAAGAAAGTAAAAACAGGATTCACAAGTTACCAAAAACCTACAAGAATATTAAAAATATGGATGAACAATCAAAGAATAGAAAAAAAGAAGTCAATATCAAAAAAATATGCAAGCAAAGTTCATGTTGGACAAAAACGTGCCCTATACGAATTCCCTATAATAAAAAATATAATAAATTCAAATCCCGCAATAGCCAAAGAACTCAAGTTAGACGAAGAAGAACTGGCTTATTTGAAAGGGAAATAAAAATAAAAAACTAACTCTAAATTATTAATAATAAACTAATTTTAAAGATAAGTTAATCAGGTTATCAGCTAATAATCAGATATACAAAAAAATATGGAACAATTATGAATAATATGTAGCTCAAGCACGTTTGGAACTTGTGTTATTAATTACTTAGTTTGATATATAATAATTCATTCCTCTTTCTCACTCTTTACATAATAATAAAATACTTCAGCGTTCTTCCAATCATTCTTATCCATTCCAGCCTTGGAACTTAATTGTTCAAAAAATTTAACCTTATCAGGAATTTCGGCCCAAACTTGGGGTAAAAAAGTAGCCTGATACATTCCTTTCTTGATTATAATTCCCATCATGCTATTAACATCCTTAAGTAACTCCTCAGAACTAGAAAAATGCAATTTTTTAGGCTCTGTCAAAACTGAGACCTCAATTTTAAGTTCTTTCAACTCCCCTTCAGCCAAACTTGGAAATCTAAAATCACTAAATGCCGCACTCAATGCATTTTCCTGCACATCTTTCCATAATTCCTGAGTGGGAGTCAAACTTCCAATACACCCCCTCAATTGTCCTCTCTTAGTTAATGTCACAAAAGTAGCCTTTTTGAAATCATAAAGTTTTTTTGTCTTTTCATCAAGCTCAAACCTCTCATGATTAAAATGTGATTCAATTGCCTTTCTAGCAATTTGTAATAGCGTCAAAACCATCTAAATTCATACCAAACCCCCTTTAAAAAAACTTCTTTAGTAGACTATAGAAGTTTTTATATGAAACTTAAACAAAACGAATAATTAATAATAAAATAATTTCAACCATGCTTGTTCCATATCCTTGCACATCTAATTATTAGCTAATAACCTCATAATTGTTCCATATAACCTAATAAACATCTAGTCAGAAAAAAGAGGTGATAACTAAAAAGTTCGTTATCCAAACTTTTATTAAACATAAAACCCTTAGCAAATATAAAGGAGATGATGGAAGAAGAACCTTGGGTCTTCTCCGAGGCAAAGATGTTTGAACTACCAACTGATTATATCGAAACGTACAAAAATGATAAAAGAAAACCAATAAATGAAATATATCAAGCATTTACAAAACTAAGTTCTGAAAAATGGGTTATGGATATTCTTTACAATCAAGAATTTGAAATTGATAACAAAAAAATATCTCTTCCAATAATAGCATTCAGAACCAAAAAAACAGGAAGAGCGATATGGTTAATTGCAGGAGTACATGGAGAAGAACCAGCTGGAACCAATGCCCTATCAAAAAATATAAAATTTCTAAATAAACTAGCACAAAAAATACCTATAGTGCTTCTCCCAATGTGTAATCCAAAAGGTTATGTATTAAATTGGAGATATCCAAGCAAAAGAAGAATGAGAAAAAATATGACAATTCTTCCAGGAGTAGGAAGTGCCGAACAAAATTTAATAGATGAAAAATCTCCCACACCCAAAGCCAGAGCAAATGAGGCTCCTTGTATAGAAGCACTAAAAATAACAAACTACACAATAAAAACCTCAAAAGTTCACAAACCTCTCTTAGTTATGGATTTTCATGAAGATTATGGAGATAATAAGATACATATTTATTCCCAAGGAGAACTAAAATTTATGGACCCTATAGCAAACGAGATAGTAAAAATTCTAAGGAATAAAGGATTTGAATTTTATGAAAAGAAAGTTTCTCCATTTGACCCAGAAATTAAAAATGGAATAGGTTATGATGTACGAGATGATACTGTAGATGAACTTTTAGCCTCAAAAAAGATATTTGTAAATGGCAGAATAATAAATGGCCCAGCAGCCAAGAGCGTTATTGTTATTGAAACCCCTTCAAGAAGAATTCCCCTTAAAAAAAGAGTAAGAGCCCACTCAATGATAATAAAAAACTTAAAAAGATATTTTAGTACTGCTCAAAAGATAAGTCCGAACAAAGAAGAAGAAATTGAACAAGAAAAAGAAGAAACTGAAAAAATATCACAATAAATAATATAAACCCAAAAAAATTGAAATAAAAATGGTAGAATATCACGAACCACCCCCATTAAGCCCAGAAAAAAGTAGGGCAATTACAGGAGCTACATTATCAATTCCAGAAAGGAGCATTGAAAGTATCTTAGAGGGAATAAAACCAGAGAACCCGGAAGAAGGTATATCTTTTTTAGATGACAACCTCCCAACAGAACCGGATGAATCAATGAGAAGATATAATGAATTACAATCAAGAGGAATATACCTTAGACCTGGAGGTATTGGAGATATGTTAAGAAGATTAAAAGAATTCCAGTTTGAATTTTTTCAAAATGACCAATCTTTTGGTTATATATTTTAAAATTAATAATATACTTGTTTCACATTTTTTGCACATATTTTTATTAGATTTTATATGGCTCCCAACGAATAACCTCATAAACATCCAGTCAAGTAAAAAAGAGGTGATAATCAAACATTCCCCACATGCACATTCTTCAAATAATTCTTCCCCATTTTCTCAGCTTCTCTTAATATTCTAACATCTGTAGGATTTTTATTCTCAAGTTTATACATTGGAAAAAACCTTGAAATGTGCCAAGGAATATTTCCCTTTCCTTTATCAAGTGAAGCAATAAATTTGGCAATTCTCTCAAGTTGTTCTATTCTATCATTTTCCCCAGGAACTACAAGTGTGGTAATCTCTATATGAATTCCAGCCAAATAAGCCCTTTTGATTGTCTCTTGCACAGGTTTAAGTGAAGCCCCACATAATTTTTTATAATAAGCCTCATCCCCTTTCAAATCAATATTCATAGCATCAATATATTTATGAATAAACTCAAAACATTCTACAGTCATATAACCATTTGTAACAAGTATATTCTTCAATCCCTTAGCTCTCGCAAGAACCGCCACATCCTTTACAAATTCAATAAATATTGTGGGTTCATTATAAGTATAAGATATACTCTTACAACCTAATTTTAAAGCATTCAACACAATTTCTTCTGGACTCATTTCTTTCCCAGCAATTCTTTTAGCCTGCGAAATATCATAATTCTGACAAAAGGCACACCTAAAATTACATCCTATTGTTCCAAATGAATAAGTTAAAGTTCCAGGCATAAAATGATAAAGAGGTTTTTTCTCGATAGGATCGGCATGAACAGAAACAGGCATTCCATAAACAAGCAAAAAAAGTTTTCCATCCTTATTCTGCCGAACTCCACACACACCACGACCATTATCATTAATTAAACATCTATGAGCACATGCCGAACAACGAACGCTTTTCTCCGCAGAATTTTCAACAGTATACAAGGCACACTCTTTCATGAAAGAGTGTAGTAAACCTAATATAAATATTTAACCATAGACTAAAAATTAATAATAAACAAGTCTAATAACAATCAAAAGCGCTGCAAATACCGTAATTAATATAGCCCAAGGCCGACCTTCATCAAAAAAATAAAGCGCAGCATTTACAAGACATAAAAGAAAAATTAAAATTGAGTATATATCCATAAAAGAACATATCAAACTCAATATAAATATTTAACTATTAAAAAAATAATAATAAAATTTTCCATCAAGCTTGTTCCACATATTCTGCTCATATAATTATCAGGTAACTCAATAAAAGTTGAAGTAAACCTAATAAAAGTATACTGAAAATTGTTGTATTATTAATAAGGCTTAGTAAAGTTGGGGGTGGGCTGGAATAATATATTATTTAACAATTCACCATCCTCAACCTTAATAAATCAAAATATCCTTATAAAAATATGAGTAACTGGTATCCAAGAAATCCAAAAGAATTAAATGAAATTCTGGAAAAACTCATTTCTCAAAAGCTGGATATTAAACCAAAAGGAAAAATAAATGGAATAATTGTCCCCCATGCAGGTTATCAATATTCAGGAGCAATTGCAGGAAAAGCCTTCGAATTATTAAAAGACCAGCCGTTCAAAAGAGCAATTGTAATAGGCCCAGACCATTATATAGGATTTAAAGAATTTGCTTCATTAAATTCAATAAACACTCCTCTTGGAAGCCCAAAAATAAGCGAAAATCCCTTTCAAAAAACAAATTACGAACATTCAATTGATAATCAAATACCCTTCATTCAAAAATTAAATCCAGAAGCCGAGATTCTTCCAATAATTGTAGGGGACGTAACTGAAATACAAATAAAGAATCTTATTGAAATACTTATTAAAAAATATTACGACTCTGAAACAATCTTCATTATCTCAACCGACCTCAGTCACTTCATGCCTTATCAAAATGCAATAAAAAAAGATACTAACACTATTAAAATAATAGAAACCCTAGATTTCAAAAAAATCTCCGACCTAAACGCCTGTGGAAAGTATCCTTTAAACATAGCAATGAACATCTGCAGAATAAAACACTGGCAACCCCATCTTATCGAATACAAAAATTCGGGTGACATACTTCCAGAAAGAAACTCTGTTGTAGGTTACGCTTCTATGTATTTTTAAAAATTACTCCAAAAACCAAAGTGCCAACCCAACAATAGCAATAATTATACTAATTCCTGCAAGAATTTTATGATAATTTAAATTTAATTTACCCTTTAACACCAAAATTCCAAATAAAGCAGTAATTAAAAGACATCCTAAAAGCACAATCGATATAATCAACCCTTTTTCCATTTCAATTATAATCCAAAATCCTTTTTAAATCTTGGGAAAGCATTTTTGTAAGATTTCAAACTTTCATCATAACCATCATTTGTATATTGCCATCCCCAAAAAAGCTCCTTGGGAGTTTTAAACCCAAATGAAGCAAGCACTTCTCTCTGAATTTTAACGACATCATTAGCTCTCCAATTATGTCCAATACAAATTAAACCCATATCAATTTTACCCACAATATTTCCTTCATTCAAAGTATTTTTCCTATTTTCAATCCAAGTTAATCTTTCAATAACCATCTGATAAATTGAATTCATCTGCCCCCAACGAACACTTCCTAAAAAAATAACAGCATCACTATTAAAAATATCTTTAGAGATTTTCCAAAGTTCATCATCTGAATGATGAATAGAAGCCCAACATCTATGATATCCTGAAGGATTCTTGGTTTTATCTCTTAATTGAGCGGCAGCGATACCACATATATTTCCAGAGGCATGCGAAACATTCCCTTCACAAGGATAAATCTTCAATTTTGTTGCATCAATTATAGTGCATATAGAACCAAGTTTATTTTTAATTTCTTTAGCAATAATTTCAGATTTGGAATTTTCAAAAAAACCTTTTTTCCTATTTGAAGTTAAAATCAAAAGCACTCTCTTCTTAGATTTCAAATAACTTATCGTTCTATCTAATTCTCTTTTTTTAGCACTAAGCATAAATAAGAACAGTCAAACACTATTTTAATAACTTACTACTAACAATTAACAACTAGCAGAACTCGAAGCACTTCCAGTTCCATATCCAAAACCAGGAGAAGCAGCAGTTGTTGATAAAGTTGTTGAACTACATTCAGAAGGAGCAGTACTAAATGCCTGACACACAAGCTCTTGCACTCCAGCCGGACTTCTATTAGCTAAAGAAACTTCAACATCGTTTATAACAATTGTAGGAGAACCTGAAACTCCAAGAGCTTGAGCTCTAGCCAAATCTTTGTTATATAAAGCTTCAGCATCTTTACTCATACAAGCAGATATTTTATTCTTATCAATTGAAACCTGTGTAAATATTTTTTCTACAAGAGGATTAATACAAGCTTCATCTCCATTACAAGCTCCAATAGCAGTATCTCCTAAGAACTTTTCTAAATAAGCCCAAAGTTTATCCTTATTATATTCTTTTTGTACGCAAAGTTGTCTCAATGATTCTTGCTTCTCATACTCACCATGCATCGCACCAATGAAAACTAAATTAATATCAACTTTATCCTTAAATATTTTATAAAAAGGAAGCACAGCTTTTTCAATCTGTGTACCATAAGGACAATGAGAGAAAACAAAAACTTCCAATTTTGGTTTAGCAGACTTTTGAACATTTTCAATTCCAGAACTAGCAGAACCAGTATCGGAACCTGCATCCGAAGAAACATCAACCAAAGGCACTATTCCAGAAATTAAATTCTTACCATCTTTAGTAATATAAACAGGTACATCCTGCCCATCTAATAAAAGATTGATTTCATAAATACCACTTCCATAATCACTAACACTAGTAACAGAAGCGTTAAGCCCTCTAGCCTCAGCAAAATCAACAATAGCTTGACCAGCATCTTTTTCAGAAATTGCTCCACCAGTTATTCCTAAAACAGGTAATAATAATACAACTGCTAATACACCCAAAACTAAAGTAGATAATATCCAAGGATTTTTCTTTATTTTACTTCCCACACCTTGAAAAGCACTAGGTTCTGAACTAGAGACAGAAACACCAGGCGAATTATTTCCAACTTCCATTTTTTTAATATGAAAACTCTATTTAAAAAGGTTTTGTAATTATAAGATACAATTGAAAAAAGAAATGAAGATTACGAGTTAGTATAAATAAAAAGTTTAAACGTGCTTGTTCCATATGTTCCTCATATTTGAGCCATATTTGAGCCATATTTTTACCCATAACATTATCAGTAAACCTCATAACTAGCTAATAACATCATAAACATCCAGTTAAGAAAAAAGAGGTGATAACTACACCCTCAATTAAAAAATCAAAACAACAATAATTAAAAACATCGCACGATATACTTTATAATAAAGAGGAAAATATTTCGCAATGCCATATGATATAATAATAGGAAGAGGGGAATCAGACAAGAAAAAATTTGGAAATCAAGGACTTGTACTAATAGGAAGAGGTTTTGTAAAAATGGGACAATATACTTCCTTAAGTAATAATATATATCTCGATGTTGCTCGAAGTCATGTAATCCTAATTGCAGGAAAAAGAGGTTCTGGAAAATCTTACACTATGGGTGTGCTAACAGAAGAACTTTCAGCTCTTCCAAAAGACGTGAGTCAAAATTTGTGTTCTCTTATATTTGATACTATGGGAATTTATTGGACAATGAAATTTGTAAATGAAAAAGATAAAGATCTTCTTCAAGAATGGGGATTAAAACCTAAAAATCTCCCAGTAAAAGTTTTTGTTCCAGCAGGACACTATAACGATTATGCTGCCAAAGGAATACCTGCTGATGAAAAATTTGCACTAAGCATAACAGAAATGAATCCAGAAGATTGGATTTTAACATTTGATTTAGAAATGATAAGCCCAATTGCAGTATTAATTGAAAGAACCATAACTAAATTAAAAGAAAAAGGGTATTTTAATATAAAAGATGTAATTGCATTAATTGAAGAGGATACAAAAAGCTCAGACAATTCAAAAAATGTTGCGATGGGTCTTTTTGAAGCGGCAAACACTTGGGGAGTTTTTGCTGAAAGCGAAGAAGATTCTACAAAAATTGCGGATTTAGTTAGCGCTGGAAAAACAACAGTATTAGACTTAAGTGTTTACAATTCAGTGGGAGCATTTAATGTACGTGCATTAATAATAAGTCTCGTTTGCAGAAAAATTTTCAACCAAAGAATGCTTGCTAGAAAAAAAGAGGAAATTGAATCTATATCAAAAGGTTTAGACTACACTCAAAAAAAAGAAAAAAAAGAAAATCCTCTGGTATGGATTTTTATTGATGAAGCCCATGAATTTCTTCCTCTAGGAAAAAAAACCGTGGCAACAGATGCACTAGTTCAATTGCTAAGAGAGGGTAGACAACCGGGAATTTCTCTAGTTATGGCTACACAACAACCAGGAAAAATCCACACAGATGCCATGACTCAATCTGATATAGTATTATCTCACAGAGTGACCTCTGCCCCAGACATTGAAGCTCTCAATAAAATTATGCAAACCTATCTCCTAGATAGTATAAGGCAATATATGGATGACCTTCCAAGACTTCAAGGTTCTGCAATAATTCTTGATGATAATTCTGAAAGAATTTACCCAATGAGAATGCGCCCAAGATTTACCTGGCACGGTGGAGAAGCACCAAGTGCAGTAAAAGCAGAAAAAACTTTGTAAAAAGAACTTCTAAAAACTAAGTAATTAATAATAAAAATCCTGTTCAGGTAAAAAAAGGTGATAATTAAACCATTAAAATAAAGTTCTCACTAGTGCAATAAAAAAAATTAAAAAAGAAAAATAAAAAAACAAAAAGAAACTTTATTCTTTTGCTAAGCTGAATACGTTCTTGATTGCAACAATAACAGTTGCAGGTACAAATATAACCAATAATGCACTAAGCACTTGATCTACATAAGCTACCTGTGCAAGAACATTTCCTCCAAGAGCAGCAGCAATTATTAATACAGCTCCTGACATCAAGAAAGGAGTAACTTCTTCATCAGTAATATTAAGGAATCCTACAATTAAACCAATGATTACCAAAGCAATCATCCAGCTTCCTTCTACTTTTCCAAGGAATCCTAAAACTACTGCTAGAACAACCCCTACAAGGAAAGCCCAGCTTCCTATAAGATTTTTAGATTTAGCCATCTTTTAAACCTCCCAGTATTATATAAAAATCTGCCTTTAAATTCTTTTTCTTTTTATAACACCACAAAATCCACTCTAATCCTAAATTTATAAGGAGCCAACTCCCCCGCTTTTTTAGTTTTAATAATTTTTATTTTCTTTTTGCATTTCAAAGCTTCTTTTTTAACCATTTCCACAATTCCAGAGATTTCATCCTCTTTACAAAAATCATAATAATAAATTCTTGTACCTTTTTTTGAAAGCATAAATGCCTCTTTCAAAAAACTGTCTTTCAACTGAGGTCTAGGCATTAAAATAACATCAAATTTCATCCCTTTTCTTTTCAAAATAGGAGCCACTCTTTTAATATCTCCAGGCACAAGTTCAACTTTTTCTTTTAATTTATTCAAACTAATATTCATTTCTCCATATTTATTTGCCTCTCTATTAAGTTCATTTGAATAAACTTTTTTAGCATTAGAATTCTTAGCCACAACAATTGAAAAAGGCCCCACTCCTGCAAACATAACTAGAACCACTTCATTTTTTTTAATCATCTCAGCAACTTCTTTTCTTTCATTGCTCAATCTTGGAGAAAAGTAAGTACTGTCTATATTAAATCTAAATGTACAATTATTCTCATGGTACAAAACCTCTTTTGTTTTTTCTCCCACAATATATTTTGTTTTCATCTTTCGAAGTCTTCCTTTAAAATTACCAACTTTCTCAAGCACAGTTTTCACACTATTATGATTTTTTAAAAGTTCTAAAGATTCTTTCTTTTTTACATTATCTCTAACACCTTTAGGAAATTTCACAATAGCAATATTTCCAAGCATATCAAAACTTTTTATATTCATTTTAATTAACTAATAATACCTCTAATCTTTCATAATATAAAAAGGTTTATAAGAATATTAATCCTTAGTAAAAAATGAAAAAGAGGGGAGAAATCATAACATTTTTATCAATAATATTTTTAACATCAATCATAAGTGCTTCATCGTTTCTATCAATAGGAGACACTCTAAGAAATTTCGGAGGAGAAAATATAATATTAATTGCAGTATTCATGCTTTCATTTGTATTCTCAAATTTTGCTCTGTTAAAATTTTTCACAAGAAAAGGAACACAGGCAACTGGAGGTTCAAAAACATTCGCAGGAGTTTCAGCTTTAGCCGTTTCAATGCTAGTAACTTACGGATTTGCTACCTTAGGAATAGATATAGGACCAGTATTTTATAATTTAGGAATTTCAAAAGGCACATTAGATATGATTCTTTATTTCTTAATAGTGGGGGGGTTTATTTATAGTATATTCAAACTTGGAATGGCCACTGCACTAATGGGCGGAGGTTTAATAATTGTATTCCTTGCATATCTTTCACATGCATTAGGTTTAGACTTAATTTACGAATGGCAAACAGCAATAGCTTTAGGTTTCATATTATTTATTATTGGAGCTATTTGGAGTTGGTACGTTAAAAAAAAAAGCGAAGGCACGCTAGACGGTAAAGGAATTTTTGGAAAAATAATGTGGATATTAACATTACCTTTTAGACTTCTTTGGGAAATAATTACATTTCCATTCAAATTATTTGGAAGACGTGGACCAAAAGGCCCAACCCCTCCAGGAACAAATAAACCTCTTCCGGAAATTCCAAAAGATACAGAAGGAGAACATCTTGAAGTAAGACCCAGTCAAATCAATAATGCAAATCCTGAAGGAGGAGAAATTCTAATTAATGTAGTTTCAAATACTCAATGGACTGTCCATCCAAACGCTCCTTGGATAAGTGTAACTAACACTCATGGAAGTCATAATGGGGGATTTGAATTAATCGTTCAAGAAAATAAAAATACAACAACAAGATTAGGCACCGTAACAGTAAGAGGAGTAAAAATTCAAAGAGTAATTCAAGTGCGTCAAGGTTGGAGCAAAGAAGAGGAAAGAAAAGAGGAAGAAAAAAAGCAAGACCAAATAGAAGCTGGAAAAGAAGTCAAACAATTAACAAGTAATATATATGAAGAATTAAAATATATCCAACAAGAACTTAATAGATTAGACAAACCAGAATATGATAATGATCCTGAAATAAATGCATACAAACAAAAATTAATTCAAAGATTCAAAGTACTGAGAGAACAAAAAAAGAGAATGGAGAGCCAACCTCAAAATCTGCAACAAGTAAGACAAGCTGAAGCCGAAGTAAAACAAGAAATTTCTCAAGCTAAACAATTAACTGCAGGAGCAGAACAAAAAGCCCAAGAAGAAGTTCAAAACAAAAATAAAGAAAATAATCAAATTAAATTATTAAATTCTGGATTAGAAAATGCAGAAAGACAAAAAATGCAGAGCATACAAAGAGAAATCCAAGAGATGACTCAAGAATATCAAAGATTATATACAGAGTATAATGAATTATCTAGAAGAGATGTTACAGATCCAAGATTAGATGCCATAAGAATAAAAGGAGACAAAATAAAAAGAGATATAAGTATGTTAAGTGGTGCAGCAAAACAAATTCAAGAAATAGAAGCCGAGCACAAAAGACTATTCGAACAATATAATAATATGCAAAGAAGAAATGCATTACCTTCAGAATTTGATGTTATAGAAAAAAGAATGGCTGCTCTAAAGAATGAAATTGAAAGATTAAAAATATAAATTTGATTAATCAAATTTTATTAAATAATTATCACCTCTTTTCTAATGTAGTTTTTCTTTTGGATACCTAGTCTTCTTTTTTCTAAAAAGAAAAATGGTGATTAAAACCACTTTCCCAAATCCTTCTGTTTCCTCTCTTCAAAAATTCCCCTTAACTCTTCAAGTTGCTTTTCAATTCTTTCTTCTGAAAATTCATGCTCATCAACAAGAATTTGTTTTATCTTCTTTTCATTGAATTTTGGAAATTTAATTTCAACATCTTTAACATGAGGCTTATGAAACAACTCAAAAATTTCCTTCCAATCAAATTGATCTTCCTCAGGAAGAGACATCATTTTTTCTTCAACCTGCTCAAATATTTTTATAGGATATTTAAATTTTCTAACCAAGTCAAGTGCTTTCTTCTGTCCAATTCCAGGAATACCTTTGGGATTATAATCTGTTCCAACTAAAATTCCCAAACAAATAAGCTGATCCATTTCAATTCCTAATTCATTTATTACATTATCCAAATCAATCAAATTAGGTTTTATTTCAACATATCCTGAAACGGTCTTTCTCTTTCTAGCCAATGTTAAATTTTGCACAAGCTTCCTAGCCCCAAAAAGCAAACTATCATAATCCTGACTTGCCACACAATAAATATCTTTATGCATCTTACTCAAATAAGAAGCCTCTGCCTCCCCCTCGCTAGGAGCCTGCACAACCATAATTCCCATAGCCTCAAGAAGCTCTTTACTCTCCTGAATCATCTCATCATCCAATCTAATAAACTGACTGGAATATCTTCTCATTGCTTCAATATCTTCCACCTGTTTAGCTTCCTCATATTTTTCCTTAGCAACCTCTCTAAAATTTCCTCTTTTCTCATGAGTCTTATATTTTAAATCAGGGGCCTTTCCATCAAAAACATAAATCAATCTAAGTCCATCCCTCAACAAAGAAATATTCCTATAAAAAATTCCAGAAAGATGACTAGTAATCCTTTTATTCGAATCCATAAGTGGAGTTCCATCAGCCTGTCTCACACTAGATAAGAATTGGTAAAGAGTATTGAATGCATCTACAGCAATCATCTTTCCTTTCAAATCAGATATTTCAATTTCCTTTCGAGGTACAATATCTCTTATACTCAGTCCCATGAAATCTAGAAGAAACAAGGATATAAATAATTAATGCTACTCAATGCCTTAAGTTATTAATAGACAATAAATTCAAACGTGCTTGAGCTACATATTATTCATATAATTCTTAGGTTTTCTAATAATAATTTAATCTATATAAAATGTGGAACAAATATGGGCAAACATATGGCACAATATATTCTTGGAACTTGTGTTATTAATTACAACGTTGAAAAAGAGGTGATAATTAATAATTCATAAAATTATTTTTAATCCAACTTAATATAAGGAAATTCTTTTTGAAGATTATTTTCAATAATAATATTTTTTAAAACATCCGGACAAGTTCTATTAAGTTTTAATGCAATAAAGGTTTGCACTCTAGTTAAATAACCCTGAAGATCTGCCTCAGACATTCTTTTAGGATCTTTATCCAATTGATAACCAACTTGAGCTAAATCCCCAAATATTTTTTGAGCTTCTTCAAAACTAGAACATTTTTTTAATCCAACTTGAGCAAAACTAATTAATTCTAGAGTATCATATTCTTTAGGTGTTGGCATAGGTGAACCAGTTAATCCCAATCTTTTTCTTTCAAGATACATTTCATTAGCTAAATGCCTTTCAAAAGCAGCCTGTTGGTGAGAAGGTAATTTATCATCATTATCGTAAAGAGAATCTTCGAGAGGCATTTTAAAAATTCCTCCCATAAAAATAATCAGATATTTTTTCTTCAGAAACCTTTCTAGAAGGTAAAGGAGTTAAAAGCGCAATCCCTTTAATATCTACCATAGTTCTTCCATCAAGAGACCAAACATTAAAATCTGAAATTTGCTCAAGTTCTTTCAATTCAAGCTCAGTCAATTTATTATTAGAAACGCCACAAAAACAATAAGAAATACCATTAATTGAAATTGCAATAGGTTTGGGTACAAATTCTTCTTTGTCATCTTTCTTTTCATTAAAATATCCAGAAGTAATTCCATAAAGAGTATATTTTAATCCCAAATCTTCATTATCAAGATCTATGCCAAAATTTCCAGAAAGTGTAGTTATAAAATTATCATCTTCAAGAATTGTATCAATAACTTTTGAATCTCCAAGTTCTGGTATATCAAATTTATTACCAATATTTTTTTTCATTTTAATTCCTCCGTTAATTTTCGTAATGATAAAACAACGCTATCCGCACCAAGACTTCTAGCAAATTGATCTAAATTATCATAACAAAATCTTGATTGCTCATAAGAATGAACAGAATTATTAGTTCTAATATCTCTACATACTTTCATTTCTGCTAAACCCACTTTTTTTATTGAATCATTTACTTTTTTTAATCCAAAATCATCTCCATTTGCAAGCATTCTATTCCTCAAAGCATTATAACAAGTAAAAGTTGTATTATCAATTTCATCTGAAGAAAAATAATTCTCACAAATACCTATTTGCTGTTCAAGACTCAAATTAAAATTTTTTCTTGTTTTAATAGGTTCATCTCTTTTACTCATATTTATATCATAATTTGAACTTAAATTATCTAATTTCATTAAACCATAAGTTAGACCCGCAGTTAATACGGAACCCATCACAAGTATTTTTCCAAGAAATTTAACTCCATATCTAATATTTTTTTCCACTTTATCTTCCCCCCCTTAAATATAAACCTAAAATTTTTCCTAAAAAAGAACCACCTTCATTTGTTGAATTACTATTTTCATCACTTAAACCCAACTCCAACTCAGCATCTTTAACAGACTCATCACTTGTTCTAACAATAGGAGCTTGTTCCTCTACCGGAGAATAATTATGACCACCAACCTTTCTAGTAAAAAGAGGATCAGAATACTCTTGAGCAAGTCTAGTTTTCTCCATTAATATGCATTTATGCCATTTCATTTTAATTTCCCTCCACTAATTCTTGATTAAAAGATGGTCTAACAATAATAGAACATTCACGTTTAGCACTTCCATATATTCCATGATCTACTTTATTTTCTCTTATTCTATAATTACATTCTCCAGTAAATTTAAAATTTCCATCTTGCATTTCATCAACATTATCAATTGGCCCATCTATCCAAATTTCTCCCACAGTTCCTATTGTAGGAATATTATACTTAACAACTTCACAATTGTTATATCCAGTAACTCTAGCACAATCTCTAAATTTAGGAGCACTTTGATCAACTCTTAATCCATAAACAGCAGCCGCACTAATTCCTCCAAAAACAAGAACAGGAGCCACAAGATGTTTACACTTTTTAGCTAATCTAACTAATCCACTTTCAGGTCTTACTCCACTTTTAAGATAAATAGATTTTTGTTTCATTTTAGTCTCTCCCCCCTAAAATCACTAGGAGCATAAACATAAGCAATATCTCCATCATAAAATAAATGAACCGGATTATTCATTGGCCCACATCTTGCAAGATAATCGGCAATAGCAGCATTCTCAGCATCTTCTCTTCCAGCAATCGGATCTTCAAAGACACGCTTACCCATTCCCACACAAGTATGGTCTGCAGGATGAAAAGCTCTATCTCCCCATGAAATTATTCTTTGAGAAGAACATCCTACTATATCAATAGTCAATGCCAATGCTCCAAGTGCTTTGATTAGTTTATTTCTCATTTTATCTCCTTCCCTGCTTTTTCTTTTTTAATTCTTCCTGTTGTGCTCTATATATTTTTTTATCATATGAATTAACAACAGAATCATTATTAATATCATCATAAACAACATTACGATTAATATTATCATATTGAGGTAAATGCATACTAATATAACCATCTCCATTAATATCTAATTCTTCAAAATTTTTCTTTAATTTATTTTGATAATCTATACCAAATTTTTGTTCTAACACAGAATTAAAATTAATCCTTCTACCGTCCCGAGCCAAATTGAACCCTCCAAGAACACCATTGCTTGGATTCACCTCCAAATTTGGACTATGTAATTCGCTACACATTATCTCACCGAAAATATTATTTCTTCCACAAAAGCTCATATCAACAAAATTATGTATCCTATAAAAAATAAATTCATCTAAATCAATTTTACCATCAACTTTGTTTCTATTACTCATTTTTTCGGCATAATTTTCTTCAGCAATCTCCATATCCATAGGAGCTATTTCATTTATACTAAGATATTCATTGAAATTCTCTTGCTGTTGTTCAGGAGTATATCTTGGTTGGACATCTTCCGCATAAGCCGGATTTCCACCATATAAACTTCCAGCTAAAGCAACAGCTAAAACTGCTTTCTTTCCTGCACTCTCAAATGTATCAAGTAATGTCTTTTTCATATCTTCCTAAACCTTCAAATCTTTTTAAACCTTTCTATTGTCGCCCCTAGCAAAAGGTAACAAATATAAGAAGTAACCCTCCTTTTAAGCCTATCCAAGCGCTTAAAAATGTATAGCCTAGGGACATATGTCCTAGGGCAAAACCGAAAATTAGTTCTGGTTTGATTTCTTCGGTTTTGCATGAAAAAAGAAGATATTAGAAAAGAATATTTTAAGTTAAAAATCAAGGGGC